>Ga0187827_10007153_pt1 | contig 12502 bp, 13 predicted proteins | sample ETNtaG_39_FD_167969 | JGI IMG/M metagenome (GOLD analysis project Ga0187827, IMG submission 167969) | Marine microbial and viral communities from oxygen minimum zone, Eastern Pacific Ocean - ETNP2014_SV_150_PacBio MetaG (Illumina Assembly) | ecosystem: Environmental > Aquatic > Marine > Hypoxic... | reverse complement strand
AAATGAGCACCTTGGCTATGCGCCGACAGATGCATTACGATAATAAGGCTAAATCACTAACCCAGATGAGCTAATGTGTCTCTTAAATCAGGGCTAGCTTTGTCCAGGATGGTTTGACGACGTACAGACCAGTTCAGCCGATTGCCGGGAGATTTCTTTTCTGGTCGCTGCATCGAGTTGTATTTTTGCGGCAAGATCGCACACCACGTCATACTCTGGCGTGAGTTTTTGCTGTCGGATTTGCTGCCGCAAGGCTGAAGAATTGATTTTGCTGACTCCCCAGAATACAGTTGTTCTCAGCCTAGAAAAGCACGCTCTATCAGTGCATCACAATCGAGTCCTGGTGGTATCAGGCCGTAGATGTGGCCACTACCGCTCCCCAGCCGTGTCGAACAAAAAGCATCGCTGACCTTATCATTACCTGCTCTGATTAACAGGGAGGCCTGCATGGCCAGTGCCAGTCCTTCTACTATGCGGCGCGCTCTGTATTCCTGCTCGTCCTTATTTTCCAGATCCTTAATTAGCCGAGTTACATAGGTATCGAATTTGCTATCTGTCCCTTTGGCCAACATCACCTCGCCTAAGTAGCACTGCAGTGAGTCGGGCTGTTCTTGAATGACTCGCAATACATCCAGGCACTGGATGTTGCCACTGCCTTCCCAGATACTGTTGACAGGCGCCTCTCTGTACAATCGGGGCATCGCCGTGGTTTCCATGACACCGCTACCACCCAGGCATTCCATCGCCTCAAAGGCATGATTGGGTGTGCGTCTGCAAATCCAGAATTTACCGACGGCCGTGCCGAGTCGCGATATGGACCGCTCGGCAGTCTCGTCTTTTGCTGCATCCAGTGCGCGGGCCAGGCGCATGCCGAAGGCGAGGGCGGCTTCTCCCTCCAGGGCCAGGTCGGCCAGCACGTTTTTCATCAAAGGCTGTCGAACCAGCTTGTTGCCGAAAGCGACCCGATGCCGGCAATGATGAATCGCCTGTACCGCCGCCTGTCGCATGGCACCACTGGAGGCTACCGCACAATCGAATCGAGTCAGGGAAACCATGTCCAGAATATTGGCAATGCCCCGCCCCTCATCACCGAGCAGCCAACCGAAAGCGCCACGCAATTCGGTTTCTGCCGACGCATTGGAGACATTGCCCATCTTGTCTTTTAAACGAATAAGCTGCAGCGGGTTTCTACTGCCATCGGGACGCCATCGTGGCACCAGAAAGCAGGAAATACCTGCATCAGCCTGGGCCAGCATCAGAAACGCATCACTCATGGGTGCCGACACAAAGAACTTGTGTCCCACCAGTTCATAGGCCTCGCCCGAGCCGTGCTGGCCGATGGCATGGGCCTGGGTGGTATTGCTGCGCACATCGCTGCCGCCCTGTATTTCCGTCATGCCCATGCCGATGGTGTAGCCACCCTTGGTGGCGTAATGGCTGTTGCCCGGGTCATATACCCCATTGGTGATTTTGGGTACCCATTCCTCGGCGACTTTGGCTTCGAGTTGCAGCGTTGGAATTCCAGCGAAGCTCATGGTTAGGGGACAACAGTGTCCCGCCTCTGCCTGGTATAGCATGTAAACCTGCGCTGCACGTACAACGTGCGCGCCTTCTTCAGGCCTTATCCAGGGCAGGGAATGCAGTTCATTTTCTATGGCATGGGCCATCAGGCAGTGGTAGGCCGGATGGTAAGCCACCTCATCGATGCGATTGCCATAGTGATCGTGGCTTATCAGTTCGGGTTTATTTCGATTGGCCTGCTCGCCCAGCTCAATTGCTTCTGCACTACCGTAATATTCACCGCCACGTTCCAGCATTTCCCGGGCCCAGGCCCCGCCTTCGCGCTGCACCGCCTCCATCAGTGCCAAATCGGTGAGATAGGAATTGCTGTCGTTCAGTGCCGGAGGCTGGTTCTCTACCGCATGAGTATCGGCATGAAGCCTGTCCGCCAGGGGATATTTATTGGCCATTAACAGATTCCTCTGGTCTCTGATTATTCTGATCGATTTTAGCCCAAGGCCTGACTTTGGACAGCAATATTTCTCTGCACCTGCCAATGCCAGTGCCACCAGAAACAAGCAGATCAGGGTAATGGTGGCCGATGTATCTCCACAATATATTGAGTTAAGTCTATCTTTTGTTGGAATGGATTGTTGTAAGAATCGAACGACAATAGGGCCTGGCAACGCAGCCGCCTTCAAAAAAAATACCCTAATTCCATCCTTAATTTACTCCTGAGCCAATTATTGTTAAGGTTTTGCCAAAGAGACCAACGACCGATGGATCTGAGGAGAATAATAATGCGCTTCATTATCCCGCTGGCGGTGAGCCTCATGCTGGTTATGCCGCTGGCTTCGGCACAGATCACCCCGGAAGAGATTTCCCAGGAAACCATGCCCGAACCAGGCGAAAACTGGTTTATCTCCAAGACTGGCAACGGCGGTTATATCTTCGATGCTACCACCGGTGAGATGCAGGGCTTGTTATCACTTTCCCGCCGTACACCTGCAGTGACCATGTGGCGTCCACGCGGTGAATTCTATGCGGCCGAGTCCTATGTTTCACGGGGTGTCTACGGAGAGCGCACCGATATCGTGGCAATCTATGATTTTGAAAATCTCAGCCCGATTGCCGAGGTGGTCATTCCTAATCACATGGCGCGGCTGGGGGTACGCAATCATCTTGGCCTGATGAATAATGGCCGCCATCTGGCAGTACATAATATGAATCCCGGGCACTCAGTCACAATTGTCGATGTGCAGGACCGGGTTTTTATCTACGAAGTCTCCACACCGGGTTGTGCCATAATCATGCCGGTGGCAGACAGCGATTTTTTGCAGGTGTGCGGCGATGGCACGCTGCAGCTGATCCAGCTGGATCTCAGCGGCTTCGAGCAGAATCGAGCTCGCAGTGAGGTATTTTTCAACGTGCAGGACGATGCGGTGTTCGATCGCACTGCCCGCAGTGCCGATGGCTGGTTCCTGGTCACCCATGGCGGAACTATCTTCGAAGTATCCACCTCAGGCGAAGAAATTAATATTGGCGAGGGCTGGCCCCTGATGTCGGATGATGAAGAAGGCTGGCGGCCCGGTGGGGGTGAGTTTATCAGCGCCCACCAGGAACTGGGACTACTGTACGTCGCCATGCACGAGGGTGAGGTTGATACCCATCACGAACCCGGTGAGGAGATCTGGGTCATGGATGTGGAAACCCAGCGCCGAGTGCATCGACTGGAGCTGGAAGTGCCCGCACGAAGCCTGATGGTGACCCAGGAAAATGAGCCAAAGTTAATTATCGCCGATGATGAGGGCGACACCCATGTCTATGATGCCCTGACCCTGGTCCACGAGCGTTCGATTCGAACCCCTGGCGCATCTATGTTTGAAGATTTCTAATGCTTGATCCGTTGCTACTGCAAATAATCTCGGTTGGTTTTGCGTTGTTGTTTCTCACCGCAGCAATACATAAATTCAATAACAAAGCGGAGTTTCTGGGCATACTGGATGCCTACCAGATCCTGCCTGGAAGAATGCTTGGTGTGTTGGCTAATCTAATACCAGCGATCGAGGTTTTATTGGGAATTAGCTGGTTGTTATCCGGCCTGTTATCGCTGCCAATAGAAGCAGTCTCTGTATTAAGTGCCATGTTGTTAACGGCCTATACTATGGCTATTGCCATCAACCTGATTCGCGGTCGCAGCTATATCGACTGTGGTTGCGGCTTTTCATCATTGACAAGGTCTGGCAGCAGGGCAATGAGTTCGAGCGGCATTCAGCAATTGTCCAGTGGCTTGCTGGTGCGCAATGTATTGTTAATCCTGGCTGCCATGATTACGGTCATACCTCCCGTTGCACGCGAGTTGGTTTTAATGGATTACCTAAGTCTTGCTACGGCGCTTGTTGCATTAGTTTTGTTATATGGCTCATTTAATCAATTGCTGGCAAATAACAACGCCATCGGTGCCTGGAGAAAACCTGCGATAGAAAGCGCTGCCGCAAAAGGCACTACGGTGGAGGATTCCCATGCTTGAAGCCCTGGTAGTATCTAATATTATTTTATGGCTCGTCGTTATCGTGCTGGCCCTGTTGGTATTTGCCCTGACGCGCCAGGTGGGTATCCTGCATGAACGGGTAGCGCCGGCCGGTGCTTTGCTGCCAACCTCAGGGCCCAAGGTGGGAGAGCTCACTAAAGAACTTTCGCTGACCGCTATCGATGGCAGCTCGTTAGTAATCGGCGGTGCCAGTGACTCTGCCGTCGCCACGTTTATCCTGTTTATCTCCCCAACTTGCCCTGTGTGTAAGACACTGGTGCCAACCGCAAGGTCCCTGGTGAATTCCGAGAGGGGTCGAATGCAACTTTTATTTGCCAGCGATGGTGATGATCTTGAGCAGCACAAGTCCTATGTGAAGGACCTTAAGATAGACGGCTACCCCTATGTGCTCTCGCAAGCACTCGGCATGGACTTCGAGGTGAGCAAATTGCCTTTTGCCGTGCTGATCGCTGGCGATGGCACGCTAAAGAGTAAAGGATTGGTTAACACCCGGGAACACATGGAGAGTTTGATCGAGTCCATGGACTCGGGGATTACTACCGTGCAGGAATATATCGGTGGAACAAAAATGGACGATGCAAATGCAGATTACGATTCTTCAGCGCTGGAACAAACATCATGAACATTGAAAGAATAATAGATCGCACCTACTACTGGATTGATGACAATGCCCGTCGCACCAGTCTGGCACTGGCGCGCAAATTGTCACGACGCAGTTTCCTCTCGCGCCTCGGTATGATGCTGGCTGGTGCAGCGGCATTCCCCCTGCTACCGGTAGCGCGATCGTTCGCCCAGTCTTCGGTGCAGGAAATGGGTGATCCCCAAAGCTGTGATTACTGGCGCTATTGTGCCATGAGCGGGACACTCTGTGCCTGTTGTGGCGGTTCCTACACCTCCTGCCCGCCCGGGTCTGAGCCTTCACCTATTACCTGGGTTGGCACCTGTCACAATCCGGTGGATAACCGTGACTATCTTATGTCCTATAACGATTGCTGTGGCAAGGCCACCTGTTCCCGTTGTAATTGTCATAACACCGTACGGGATAAGCCGGTGTATTTTAATAGCAACAGCAGCACCGTGTTGTGGTGTTTCGGCACCGAGAACACCAGCTATCACTGCACCGTTTCCCTGGTGCTTGGAACGATAGACGAATGAAGAAAGCGTTCCTGTGTAGTCATTATAAAAGTGAAAGCTGGCGCTTACGCATTGTTAAAATAATTTTCCGTATGACGCCGGTTTTGCTGCTGCTTTTCAGCAGCGGTCTTTACGCGGCCAGCCCGCGCATTAATTATCTGCTGAGCTGCAGCGGTTGTCACAGAGTGGATGGCGCTAGCTCACCACCGAATGTGCCTACCCTGCGTGGTGAGCTGGGACGCATGCTGAGTGTGCCTCAGATGCGTGAATATATAGTACGGGTACCGGGGGCATCACAAGCACCACTGTCCGATAGCGATCTGGCGGATGTTATGAACTGGATACTCGAAGAGTTTAATGCAGATACACTTCCGGAGGGTTTCAGGCCATTAACCGCGGACGAAGTGACGCGCGTGCGGGGGAATATCCTGGCGGATCCACTGCAGTATCGAATTGAGTTTTGGGGCCCCTATACGGATTGATAGTCTTGAAGTAAAGGCCAGTAAACACCGATTACATCAACCGGGGCAACGCTTGAAGTCGGTTCGTTTTGGAAAAATAAACCTTTAATTACTGTAAATTTGTGCTAAAGTGCCGCCTCGTCAGCCTCTGGACACTGTTTAAAGTAGCTGACGGTGCATTATCTTTAGTAATAAGGTCATCTCTCTGCAATAAGATTGTAGTCACTTGAGACGTCTCGTCTTCACCTTCACTTCTGAGTTTGTCGTTGCTTACAGCGCCCTTCATCAAAAGCTACCTATCGAATGCACAACAGTGCACCCGGATCATTAGATCGGGATCACAACACGACAAACGTATTGCGTTTGATGCGGCAACTTTCTGTTGCTTCACGATAGTGCGTTACGTTTTTGAAATTAGTAATAATGCAATTGCATTGAAAAGAATGAGAAATAGAATGAATTTTAACACGCTCGGATTAACCGATTCCCTGTTGCGCGCTGTGCGCAAATCAGGCTATACAAAAGCAACCGCAATTCAGCAAAAAGCCATTCCTGTCATACTGGATGGCAAGGATGTAATGGCTGCAGCTCAAACTGGTACAGGCAAGACCGCCGGATTCACTTTACCGCTGCTGCAACTGTTAAGTGAGGAATATCGCAGCAAAACCCCCAGCATAAAGGCACTGGTAATTACACCTACGCGTGAACTTGCCGCACAGGTTCAGGACAACATCCATACTTACGGAACTAACGAGAATCTATCATCCAGTGTTGTGTTTGGCGGGGTAAATATTAATCCACAGAAGCGTATCCTGAAACGCGGTGTCGATATTCTGGTCGCCACACCGGGTAGATTATTGGACCTTTATCAACAGAAGGCGCTCAGACTCGATGCTGTTGAAATATTGGTATTAGATGAAGCTGATCGCATGCTGGACATGGGTTTTATCCATGACATCAGGCGAATTCTGGCTCTTCTACCAGCTCAGCGGCAGAATCTGATGTTTTCCGCAACTTTTTCTAATGAGATCCGCAAGCTGGCAAAGACCATCTGCCGCAATCCTGTCGAAATTGACGTGGCACCCAGAAATTCCACCGTTGATGCAATTTCACAAAAACTCTATCTGGTGGAAAAAAATAACAAGGCTGAATTGTTAAGCCAATACCTTCAATCGAATGCCGACCAGACCCTGGTTTTTAGTCGTACCAAACATGGAGCTAACAATCTGGTAAAAAAACTCGGCAGGGATAATATTTCTTCTGTAGCGATTCACGGTAACAAGTCTCAGGCGCAGTGGACCCGTGCATTGGGTGATTTTAAGCAAAACAAGGTTCAGGTTTTGGTAGCTACCGACATTGCTGCCCGCGGTATCGATATCGATCAACTGGCCACAGTTATCAATTTCGATCTACCCCATGTGCCTGAAGATTATGTGCACCGCATCGGACGTACAGGTAGGGCTGGTGCCATCGGGCAGGCAATATCACTTGTTAGCAGTGATGAGAGAAAGCAATTGCAAGATATCGAGCGTATGATAAAGCGATCAATTGAGCGCACCAGCACTGAAGGTTTTGCTTTGTCTAATCTCACTCAGAATAATACGAAGAATGGCTCTGGTGAGCGAAAAGTGCGGGTGGAGAAAGCGGACAATGCCCGGACGCGAAATAGCGAGTGCCGAAAGTCAAACTCAAATACGAACAAGAAAACCCGCAGTGGTAACAGTCGGGATTCGTTCAAGCCCCGGGCTGGAGCGCGCTGGCAATGAAAAGAAAATCAATTTTCTTTACTGTTAACACAAGCCTTCATGATAGCCTGGTTTTGAGAGGCTACTTAAGCAGGTCGAGTAAAAACTCCCCATTGTTTTTTGCGATAGCAGCGATGTGCTCTGCCATTTTGATATCGGCGGGGTAATAGTCATCCTCAATAAACTCTTCTACTACCTCTTGCACCGCATCTATTGCTGCTCGAGAAAAACCAGCGAGCTGTTTAGGCATCGCATTATATTTTTTACCGATGGATTCAAATAGCCGCTCAAAGTTAATGGTTTTCAATGCCAATAAGTTGTTTAGGTCATCCATATACATGGCAAAGCTTTTGTCTAAATCCTCATAAGCTTCTGTTGAAACCAGGTCATAGGCTGGGCTCAGGTTGATGTTGCCGTTTTTTCCAGTCAGGAATGAAAAGTTCTTACCATGAGCATCATAGTTACCGATTACCATATTAAAAATAATACGCCTGAGAGCTTCCAGGTCATCCACAACGGGAATCTGACTATATAAGCTGATAGCACTAAACAGTTCGGTGAACCCGGGGCCACCACTCACTTGGTACTTTTTACTGGAGACAATTGAATAAATCTGGCAGAGGTCTTCTTGTTGAAGTCGATAAGTTACACCACTTTCTTCATAGCGATCATAGCGCTCTATTACCAGGGCATCTATTTCAATTCCATCTTGATCATCGACCGCGACCAACGCTACATTGGCCACTTTAATACCGGCTAATTTCGCCGCCTTCATACAAATATATTCGTTATAAACAATTGAGCGGTATCTGCCGTCTTTGCGAGCTGGCTTAATAATATGGGTGCTTGGGGCGCTACCTGCCTCAAAATATTCTCCATCAACAATAATAACCGGTAGCTTATTCTGAGCCCCGGCCAGGCTCAATCGTTTACCTACCTTCTCATCCACTTGCAAATTAAAAGGTTTGTCCTGAATGTTCAGCAATAGCTGACTCAGTTCTCCAAAACCGAGTGGCTGCTGATCCGCGTTCATAGAAGAGCTGGGTTTTTCATTAACTCGCTGAAAGGATATGGCTCCTGCAACGTCCCCACCCAGTAATTCAATTAACCTTTCAAAGTTACCCTCTTCGAGCTTGTGCTGTTTTTGAATTAAGGTCCTAACCTCGCCTTCTGGCAGCAGGTTTTCAATAAACGGGAAAACAATCGAGTCTTGATAGTCATCGTTACTTAAAGGCATTGTCAGGGAGATCACCGCCCCCCCCTGGTCTATGTAATTGCTGTTATAGGCAAAACGCATTCGCATGACATCATCTATGGCCAGTGTTCCCGCTAAATCTTCATTTAAATACACATCAAATATTTGACTCATTTGCTTATTACCTCAACTTCAATTGCAAGCGCGTTTAGCACATCAAACACTTTGTTGAGCCGTTTCTTTGGCTTGCCGTTCTCAAGCGAGGACAGGAAGCGTGGCGAGACATTACACAAGCTGGCAGCCACTGCCTGTTCCAGTTGTAGCTCTTTACGCCTGGTCTTAATTACCATCGCCATGGTATTGGGGTCATCAAGTACCGGGATTAAAAGCCCCAGAGAGTGCGTAACCTTGATTAAGCTGTCGAGCTCAACGCTTACTTTGAGATTTTCTAACTGTGACAGAAATTTTTTGGACACGCCCGCCACGCCTGCCAGGGACCGAGATTCCAGTTTGAGGCTTTTTCGCCGATCACGGGTAAGTGCTAATAGTTGTTCTGCTTTAGTGACAATCACGAGGCATCCCAAATTACCGATCGGTAATATATCAGCAATTCTCGGTTGTTACAAGTTAAAATTACCGTTCGGTACTATAAAGCAAAATACTCTGTAGGAATGATATAAATTACCGTTCGATACTATTTCTGAGTCTATACCAAGCATAATCACAAAAACAGAGGTTGGGCACAATCGAGTCCAGCTAGCGGGATACTCTCTCCAGCCAATCAGACCCGCAGGGTCGCTGATCGGGTATTTGAAAACTCTAATCCTGCCGAAGTTTTGTGCTATAAACACGCTCGAGCGGTTGGAGGAAGGGAAAGGTGCCGGAGGGATTAATATTTAATCCCTCCGGCACTTTAAATCAGTTGCCAAACACTTCAGAGAAAAAGGGCAATACATAATTTTCGATTCGCTCTCTTATGCGATTTCCATGGTTCCCATCATATTCCAAATATGTATGGTTTATTCCTGCCTCCGTTAGAAGTTCCGAAAACTTTTGATTATCGATTATAAGACTATCTGAAGTTCCGCAATCGAACTGTATTGCTTTTAGCTTAGCCAAATTTTCTTTGTGGCTTGATACCATTGCTATTGGGTCAAAAGCGGACCATTTTTGAATTGTTTCCTGATTAGGTATTACCTGGCCGTTCTCCGGCCTGTAAGGGAAATCTACAAAGAATGGTGGATTGTCAATATTGGGTGAGAATGCAGCCGACATGCCTACCATTCTGATAAGACCGCTAACGCTGTCATCTAGTTCCTCTAACTCGTAAACGTTGGACCACCATTCAAAATTTTGCTGCGGGCTAGATTCGATGAAATTCATTTGACCGCTACTCATTCCGTATACGGCACTGAACGTTTCAGGATTCCTCATGGCAATATATAGCGCACCTCTTCCTCCCATAGAGTGACCTGCTACACCTCGGTTCGTTGCTGATGGAATCGTTCGATAGTTGCTATCTATGAAAGTTACTAGATCTTTTACAATAAAATCTTCCCAGTTGCCCGTACCCGCTGAATTAACATAATGATTTCCACGGTGAAAATTTCTGCCACTTGGCATGACTATGATCATCTCCTTGATCCTGGCTTCTTGAATTAGAAAATCCACGGAATCTTTAAGATTCATTCCCTAGAATCGGCCACTAATCCATACGTCAGGAGCATGAATGTTTCCGGAAATAGTAGCTGTGTTTCCGTGTAGCAGATATAGAACAGGGAATCTTCCAGTGTCGTCGGTGTGATAGTTTGGTGGAAGATATATAGAAATATATTGTGCCGGCGAGTCACCCAACGGATTTCCTTCGAGTGATTTACTATAAAAAGATTCGACGGTTAATGTGCTCTCACTACCAATTGCCGTTGAGGTTATAAAAATTAGCCCAAGAATTAGTTTCTTCATTTTTGTATTCCTAGAATTCATGCAGTAGCCCAAATTGACTAAACCAGTTGGCACTGGCACTTGCATGTATGTCGGATATGACATAATGTACACCCTATGAGCCCAAAGGGCAAGCCACTTGCATGGCTCCATGGAGAGGTTAAAATGCCTCCACTTTCTTCGGCGGCCAGGATGGAAGCGGGCTACTTGCTGAGAGTATTGCAGAGTGGGGCATAGTTTCCATACCACACTCGCGCCCTATGCCTTCTATTGGGCGTAGATGCCACGAATTGCGGATTACCGACGAAAATCGGATTTGGAGACTTGTCTATAGGATTGATGCTGATGCAATCGTAATAATGGAAGTGTTTGAAAAGAAAACTAGCAAAACACCTAAATCAATTATTGAAAATTGTAAGACTAGATTGAGGAAATATGACAATGGAAGCGGCTAAGCGGAAGAGACTCGAGATCAGGGGCTGGAAAATTGGATCAGTGGATGAATTTTTGGATCTCTCACCAGAAGAAGTTGCATATATCGAACTGAAGCATGCTTTGAGTAATTCACTCAAAGAACGTCGTGCTAAAGGGAATCTTAGCCAAGTTGAAGTTGCCAAATTAGTCAAAACTAGTCAATCCCGTGTGGCCAAAATGGAAGCGGGTGATCCTTCAGTATCAATCGACCTGCTAGTTAAATCACTTCTTGCTCTCGGAGCCTCACCTGAGGATTTGGCTAAGGCCATCACTTAATTCTCAAGCGACATAACGCTTTTAATAAAGAGTGCGCGTAGCGCATCTCCTTGATCTGTTTGTTAGAGCGCAGCACTCTGATTCCAAACACGGACATCTTATTCCTGCTTTGCAGTAGGCTTCCGCTTCCTCGAAAGCAACAATCGTTCCGCAAGATCAGTCAGCACCCATTCCTCAGCTATAAGGTCGCCTCTAAATTCGCTGGTTACCATATCGCGCCACACAATCTGAAGTCCACTGGCAGGAAAACCCTTAAAGGCCCCAGAGTGTGTAGCATGGAGAGTCCTTTGCCATGCTACGCGCGTGTCGCTTTCAACTAGAATATCGACTTCAACTTGTATATTAGAGAAGCTGTTGCGAAGGCTACTGATATTATCCTTGACAATGTCGCAGCCACCTTTCATGCCACGATCTGCGATATGCACTTGGTAGTCAGGCGTGAAGTATTCCTCGGCTGCTTCTAAATTTCCGTCGACGAGAAGTACTGTATTAGCCTCCTGTATCGTTGATGCGTGTATTTTAGTCATGATGAAGTTTCTCAAGTTGGCACGTTGCTACATAATGCGCTCTAACGCCCTTGTATGGTTGTTCTGGCTGCAGGTCAATTATTTGTATCTTAGGTTGCTCCGCATAATCCCGCATTGATCTCTTGCAATTCAGTTGACTCGCTAAATTGACTGAATTCTCTCTCAACGGCGGCTACCCAATTAGATCCTGCTCCAGGTGGATTGTAGTTATTAAGCGAAAATGCCACTTCTCTCCAGGTGTTTCTAAATCCTTGGAATCGTTTCATATCTCTGGCTACAGCCCCGGAAAATATGTTGGATGGGGCAGGAGGAAAGGTGCCGGAGGGATTAATATTTAACCCCTCCGGCACTTTAAATCCGTTTCTTTTCTTTAACGGTCAGGATAGTGTTCACTGAATTCCTCCCAAAAAGCGTCTCTCAAATTAGGCCTTATCAAATGTTGTAGCGTTGAGATGTTAATGAGCATGTAAAACTGACCCACTTTGGTGGGTCAGTTTTGCATGCCAATTGACAGCGTTGAGACACATAAGGAACTTAACCCGCTTTTGCACACACCCTATTGTTAACAACTCATTCTACACTCAAATTCATTGGGTGATATATACCCGATAGATGAGTGAGACCTTTCGTAATTGTAGTAGCGCATATATTCAGTAATGATTCCTCTTAGCTGATCCACCGTTTTCACGACCACTCGC
>Ga0187827_10007150_pt1 | contig 12503 bp, 10 predicted proteins | sample ETNtaG_39_FD_167969 | JGI IMG/M metagenome (GOLD analysis project Ga0187827, IMG submission 167969) | Marine microbial and viral communities from oxygen minimum zone, Eastern Pacific Ocean - ETNP2014_SV_150_PacBio MetaG (Illumina Assembly) | ecosystem: Environmental > Aquatic > Marine > Hypoxic... | reverse complement strand
CAGTTCCTTTTAGAATTTCTGAACGTTGATAAGCAGTTAGAGTTGGTTGATAGTTATAAAGTGCATCAATTGCAGTTTTAACCTGTTCAATTCCCATCTGAGGAACTGTGCCGATAATTTCATTAGTATAGGGGTTGGTAACTTCAATTTTATTCTTTGAATCAACCCATTCTCCTTCTATAAGATTTTTTAATTTACGATCTAATTTTATTTTTGTATCAATTACATCGTTCATTGTTTTTTACCTTTCTGAAAATTTTTATTATAACTATTTTATTTTTAACTAATTGTATCAGCATTAATAGACATTTTTGGTTTTTCTCCATCAAGAATCCTTTGACAGTTATCTGCAAAAAATTGAAAGCGTTTGGTTAAAGCTTCATCAGAACAATAACCAATATGTGGTGTTAAAATAACATTACTGAGTTGACGAAGTATACTATTTTTTGCCAAAGGTTCTTTTTTAAAAACATCGAGACAAGCTCCACCAATTTGGTTTGATATTAATGCTTTGGTAATAGCGGCTTCATCGATAACAGGACCTCGACATACATTTGCAATAATTGCAGTATTTTTCATCATTTCAAATTGTGGAGTGCTAATCATACCTTTTGTTTCAGATGTTAAAAGTACATGCAAAGTGATGAAATCTGACTTTTTTAGGAGGTACTCAAAAGAAACAGGGTTAACATTGCTATCTGTAATTTCTATGTATGGATCATAAGCAATTAAATTCATGTTGAATCCACGGGCAATTCGAGCTGAAGCTTTACCTATATTACCGTAGCCGATAATACCGAGCGTTTTTCCTTTTAATTCTAGATTTCCAATGAAATCTGTTATTTTCCAGTCACCATTCTTCATCATATGATCAAAAATGATAATTTTTTTTACAAGAGTTAGGAAACAGGCAAATACTAACTCTGCAACAGATTGAGCAGCAACATTTGGTGTTACAGCAACATGTATACCATTTGTGTTGCATGCTTCTATATCAACATTATTGTATCCTGTACCACAATGAATCATTTTTAAATTTGTGCCATTTTTAATCAGTTCTGCATCGACATTGATGTGTCCAGGGATTAGAACATTGATTGCCTCTATACTATTTCGCATCTCACTCTCAGTTTGGAGAAGAAGTTCAATTTTATCAGTAAAAATACCCTTTATAAAAGCCGCTGTTTCTTCTTTCGCATTTGTAACAATTGATACTTTTAATGTTGACATAATACCCACCTTTCTTATTGCAATTTAACAGTATTCGATAAGAAAACCAAGATCCACAAGTTAGATTTCTTATCGATTATATAAATTTAAAACAAGAATTAATAAAATGCCAAAAAGATTTTTTGGGCGTAGAAGAATTGAATAATTTCATTAATAGTGAAGAATATGGATTGCTTCTTATATCGCCAATAGGAATAAACTATTTTTCATAAATGATAAACAATATAATATTTCAGAAATTTATCTATCGTATCCCCAAGTTTTTAAGTCTTTATATATTCTCTTTAGCGTATATTGAGGTTTAAATATCTTTGATATTTCAAACATGTTTAAATTATCCATAGCTTCTCCATTTGAAAGCTTAATCAATGAACCTTTGCCTGAAAAACCATGTTTTGTGTAAGGAGCAACCCATAGAGCATCTCCTTTGCTTAAATTAATTTTTTTATTTTTAGTATAAAAGCTTATTCTTCCTTCCGTTACATAATAATGGATAGACGCATAATCTATTAAATCTAAAACTTTCTTATTATTAACAATCTTGAAATAAAGGCCATATAAATCTGGATATCTTAATGAAGATGCCATTGACGCAACATAATATGATTTAAATTTTCTTATAGTTTTAATACTTTGATTATAAGTCATATAATTTTTTCCTACCGGATCCGCTTTAAAATTTTTGTCCAAAAAAAGTTCATAATCTACATTCAAAAAATTGCATATTTTTTTTATTGATTTAATTTGCTTTTCTTTTTTATTAATAACGTTCTCCAATTTTGAAACATCAACACCCAATTTCTTTGAAAGATAATGTTTGTTAATACCTCTGTTTTCTAAATATATATCAAGAAAAGGTAGCTTTCTCGCTAAGTTTTTAGTCGTTGATAAAAAATTTTTATACGATGAATTTGGCCATGAATTAGAATTATCGATAAATTTTTGCAGTGGAGATTTTGCTGTATAGGATAAAATTTGACTTTTTTCTGTTCCAGTTAATGAATATGTATGTGGGCAATAAGATGGTTCAACGTAACTATCACCAATTATCCATGAATTTTTTCCTTTATTGAATTTAAATTTTTTAAAATTATGCTTATTTAATTTAGTACCCCAACGGCCATATATATCTTTTTTGCCGATATTAATTGTTATGGCTTGCTCTAAGTGACCATTATTCAATTTTGGCATTTTTTCCTTTGGACAACAAATATCTAAAATCACAGGAGCTATGAAATTTTGGGGAGATGGTAACGTATAATAATTGTAAAAGTGAATGCCATCTCTATTTACTGCACGCTTAGATTGTAAAATTTTTTTTTTAGAATAAAAAATATATTCCGGTAAGTTTTCTTTTATTATTATTTCACCAGATGAAATATTTAGTATCTTTGTAAGATATTTAATTTCTTTATAATTAACAGAAAAATTCTTTTTTTTTATTATTTTCGTCACTAATTTTCTGTTATTTTTTGCAATCATAGGAGTTGTAATTTTTCTGGCATTTAACCAGTGATTAATCTTAATTGCATCAATAACGAAGGGTGTACGCGATGTTAATTGACTAGCTTTATTCATTTATTTTTGTCCTTATTTAGTTAAGTTAATATTTTTTGAAAAATTTCCAAATAGATTCTGTTATACTAGTTATACGGAAAAATATTTTGATTTATATCAAATCCTCCAATCAAATTTAATGAAATACTCGAAAAAGAAAGCTAGGAAGTTTGCCTTACAAATATGAGATGTGTGGCGCTAATAGAATATCATTTGGTATGCAAGACTTTGATCCAAATGTTCAAAGAAGGGTTAATAGAATACGGTTCTTTTATTTAAAATAATCATTGTTTATCTAATTCAATTCTGATTTTCTCTAGCAAATTTAGCTCCATAACGTAATTTTATTTTCTCGTACAAATAATTTTTGGTACTATAAACAAGAAATGAAAAAAGTTTATATAATTTATTGTACTGAATAATGAAAAATATTTATCACAGAACAGAGTGCCGTTTATGTGGGAGTAAAAAATTGAAAAAAACTATTCCACTGGAAAAAATACCTCTTACAGAAAAATATATAACTGAGGATCAACTAAACTCAACATATGATTTGTATCCTATCGATGTTTATATGTGTTTAGATTGTAGTCATGTACAAATACTTGATTGTATAGATGCAGATATTCTTTGGGATGATTTTACGTTTCGATCAGGGCAGGCAAAAATTATTATTGATCACTTAAACGATGTTGCGCAAAAAACATGTAAAAAATATAAGTTACGTATAAATAGTTTTGTTATAGATGTTGGCAGCAATGATGGAACATTACTAAAAGGGTACAAGGATCAAGGAATGAAAGTTTTAGGTGTAGATCCTGCTAAAGAAATTGCTAGCGAAGCTAATAAAGCAAACATACCAACTATATCTGAATTTTTAACAGAAACTACCGTTGACAAAATAATAAAAAAACATGGAAAAGCTCTTATTGTTAATTGTTTTAATGCATTTGCACATGCTGACGATATGAACGAATTAATGGCAAGCATTTCAAAAATGGTTGATTCAAATGGCATTTTCATTTTTGAAGTATCGTATTTGGTTGATATTATAGATAACTTGCTTCTTGGCACCATAATACATGAACATCTTTGCCATCACTCCGTTATTCCACTTGTTAAATTTTTAAAAAAGTTCGGCATGGAATTAATTGACGTTGAAAGAGTGCCTTACCAAGGGGGCTCTATTATTGGTATTTCTCAACACATAGGGGGTCCTTTTCCAGTTAATCAAAGTGTCAATAAAATGATTGATTATGAAAAAAAGTATAAATTTAATCTACCAGGCACTATTGAAACTTTTTCAATTAGACTTAACAAGCTGATAAAAGAGTTTAGTAAATTAATTTCTGAGTGGAAGAGCAAGGGGGAAATAATTGCGGGTTACGGTGCCGCAAGAAGTGGGCCAACTTTAATATCACAATTTAAAATTGGGGATAAAATAAGCTTTATTGTAGATGATCACCCTCAAAAAGTTAATAGGTATACACCTGGTGATAATATAAAAATTCTTCCAACCAAAGAGTTACTCCTGCGTATGCCAAAATATACACTAATTTTTGCGTGGGTTCATACCGAAACCATTATTAAAAACAATCATGAATATTTAATTAATGGTGGCAATTTTGTTATTATTTTTCCAAAAATAAAAATTATTTCAGCTAAAGATTTAGTAAAATAAAATATTTAATTAAAAATACAATAAAAAAACAGAAATTAAAAATTGGTATGATAGGGGTAGTTTTTATTGGACAATCAGACTATTTGAAAGATTATACAGAAATTGAAACATGAACATAACACACGATTTAAAGAGTTAAAGAGACATAAATAAAATAAACGAATTTATTATTATCTATAATTACTTGCAACTTTGATCATAGCATCTTTAAGAGAAATAAAATTGCTTTCGGTCTCTTGATTTAATCTCTCACAAATCATTGATGTGTTGAGAGGTCTTCCTTTCATTTCAGGAAGATCATAAAGCTTAATTTTCTTTACTAATTTTGTATCACGATTCATAAATTGAGCCAATTGGGTAAACATTTCAAATCGCGACCATATTTCTGGTGCAGATACATTAATATATCCTCTTAAATTTTTTTCTTGAATTTTTTTTATTGCTTGAACTAAATCATCTACAAAAGTAGGACAAAAATATTGATCACTTGCAGCCAAAATTTGTTTATTTTGGTTCAAAAGGTTTGCACCTTCATCAAGAAGTGTTTCATCTCTTTTTTTTAGACCATATACCTTACTTAATCTTAAAACCAAAAAGTTATTTGTTAGATTTTTAATCTCATCTTCTATTATTTTTTTGTGTTTTCCGTAAACAGTGCTAGGAACTGTCGGGTAGTTATCATTAAATTTTCCTTTTAAGCCATCAAAAACAATATCACTGGATAAAAAAATAATTTTTAAAGATGTTTTACTCAAATTTTTTATTAATTTCAGTACGCCATCAACGTTCACTTCACAAGCTTTAAGTAGTTCATTTTCATATTTGGGTATTTTGCTTATATACGAAGCAATGATAACAGCCTTATGTCCAGTTCGTTCAAGATTTAAATTTTTTATATTTGGATTTTTTATATCAAATGAAAGAAGTTTTGGTGAACGATTTGAATAAGATGTTCCAATACAATCTGGATATTGTGACCTGTAATTTTTAATTAAATAGCTTCCCAAAAAGCCACTTGCACCTATAATTGCGGTTTTAATCATATGTTTAAATATTGCTTAGAATCACACAAATTCAAAAATTTGAAGTTAAAAATTTTTAAAAATTGATTCTATAATTTTCATATCTTTAAGAGAATCTTTTGCAAGACAGTGAGATTCATCGGTTTTATTTGAAATTATATAATTAACGAAGGCTTTTGCCTGATTTCGAAAAGCCCAACCCCACTTTATACCTGGTTTATATATTTTTCCGTTTCTATAGTTTTCAACCGTTATCTCAGCAGAAGTATTTTTCAATAATGGGGTGGGCATTTTTATATAAATACTACCATTTTTAAAATTTAGTTTTATATCTTCAATCCATCTAGTTGCATTAGAAAATTGATTATTTAGGATAATATTAACATTTCTTTTTGATTTAAAAAATACTAACCCTTCTCCAGATTGAGATAGAATTTTATAATTAAGTTTTACTTCACCAAACAAATATCGAATAAGATTGGTACAATGGCAGTAACAGTTTAGATATTTTAAAAATATAAGTTTTTTATTTTTAAAATTTTTATTTAAAGTATTTTTTTTTCTATAATCTTTGTCTTGACGTTGGAAATATTCAAATGGACTGCTATAAGAATCACCAATAAAAGATTGGTAGTAAACAGAAATTAATTTACCTAAATTATTTTTTTTCAAATTTTTTTTTAAAAATAAAATTCCATTATCATGCCTTTTCATACAACCGACCAGGTATTTTGTTTTGTTCTTTTTTGCTAAATCGCACAATTTTTTTGCAGACAAATAATTAGAAGCCATAGGTTTCTCAGAAAATAAGTGAATTTTAGCTTTAAGGATATCTTTTGCTATAAACTCAGTTTTTGGTCGATTCACCACCAAAACTACACCATCCAATTTTTCATTTTTAAGCATTTTTTTATATGATTGATAAGTTTTTTTTATTTGATATTTTTTTGAAACTTGATGTAATAATTTTTTATCTAAATCAGATAATGCAACTATTTTTACTCTTGGGTCGGAATAAAAAGATGGTAAATGAGCAGACTGTGCCATGAAGCCTGCACCAATAAAAGCTAATCTAATTTTTTTCATTTCGAACAAATTTTTTGGTTATTTCTTTTATAAAAAACTTCTTTTGAAATGTTTTTTTTCATAAAATTTTTTTATATTTTTAATTACAAAGTTAACTTGTGTTAAGTTCATTTTTTCATGCATCGGAAGAGCTAGAAATTCTTTAAGATATTTTCTTGATTTTGGAACTTTATAAAATTTTTTTTTATAAACTGGTGCATCGCAGGCTAATGGCGAATAAAATACTTTGGTTTCGATTTTTTTTGAGTTTAAAAATTTTTTTAGTGAATTTCTTTTTTTAAATCTACCAATATATAAATATCTTCCATGAACTTCATTGGAACGTAATTTCTGTATTTTAATTAACTTTTTTAATTTTTTGTTATAGTGATTTGATATCTCGTCTCTTTTTTTTCTAATTTTATTTATTCTTTTTATATTCTCAATTAGCATTGATGCTTGGATTGTATCTATTTTATGGTTTAAAGATATATAATTACAATTGTTTATATTAATGCTTCCTTTTTTTCGTGTAATACCTGCGTGTCTCATTTGTAGCAAAACATTATATATTTTTTTATTATTTGTAATAACAGCGCCTGCCTCACCATAAGTATGTAAAATTTTCATAGGGTTAAAACTAAACGCTGATGCATCGGAATATGTTCCGGCTCTTTTGTTTTGGTATGAACTACAAAAAGCCTGGGCTGCATCTTCAATAATTTTTAATTTATAATTTTTTGCAATTTTAAAAATTTTATTCATGTTACATAATTTTCCTCCTACATGCATTGGCACAATTGCTTTAGTTTTTTTTGTTATCGCGCTAATAATTTTCTCTGGATCAATATTTAAATTTTCATCAATATCTACAAAAACAGGTTTTGCACCAGCAGATGAGATGGCATTTACTGTAATAATCCAAGTAAATGGCGTGGTAATCACTTCATCTCCGGGACCAATTCCAACTGCTTTTAACGCTAAAAATAGGGCACTACTTCCTGAGCTAACACCTACTGCATATTTTGCTTTGACTTCCTTTGCAAATTTTTTTTCGAAAATTTTTTGTTCATTTCCTTCTAATATTTTTCCACTAGTTAGAACTTTATTAACTCGTGTTAAAAGTCTTTTCTTAAGATTTCTATTCGCAACTCTTAGATCTAAAAAAGGAACTTTCATTTCAAATACTTAGAAATTTACCTGAATATTTTTTTTTTAATTTTTCTTTTAATTGACTATTATTATGGACACTAAGTATGACTTGATTATCCTCTCTTAATTTTTTTGGATGAATAATTTCCTTGTTTCTAAAATTTTTTATGTTTTTATTTAAATTTTCATCAACAAAAGATAAAGTCTTTGATCCAGTAAGTTCATCAATGCAAGCAGAATTTATATTTGTTCCAAAAATAATAGGTTTCTCAATTTTTTGTTTAAATATTTTAATTTTTTTTTCTTTAATAATATTAATATTTTTTTCGAATAGATTATCTTTTTTTAAATTAAATTTTTTTAACTTTTTATTAGTTGCAACTATAATCAATTGTCTACTTAAATAATGGTTATTTATTATCTTTGCAGAAAAACCAGAAATATTTAAAATATTAATTGAGCTATTTGGTGTTAAAATAAGTTTTTGATCACCCATGAGTGAATAGTAAGGATTTTTTTTTAAGTTGGGCAAAACTATAAATAATTTACCTTTCGCCTTAAGTAGACGATAAAGTTGCTTCAATGTTTTTTTAGGATTATTTAAATAGTTAAAAACATGTGACAAAATTATTAAATCGTAAGATTTTTCGGTTAATCTATCTAAACTTGGTTTGATTAGTAAAATAAAATTTTTTTTATATGGAAATATCTTTTTTGTGTGATTGCTCAATTCTATTCCAAAAAATTTTGCATTGTGTAGTTTTTTATCAAGCATCTTCATCAAAATTCCATTTGAACATCCTATATCTAAAATTTTCAAGTTTGTTTTTTGTTTAAAAATACTCTTTATTATTTTTGAAAATATTAGCTCTCTAGTAATAACTTTATTTTTTTTTTTATATAAAATATGACCTATCTTACTTTGAACATATTTTTTTTCATAAAAAAAATTATTTTGAATTTTTCTATGATTGAAAATGAGACTACATTTTAAGCATTTTTTAAAAATAATATTTTTTGAAATTGCTTTATATCTAAAATGATCAAATGTAGGTAAACTGTATTTGATTGTATTTGTCTCAAAATCACAAATCAAACATTTATTTTTTTTCATTAATTTGCTAATAGCTTCTTTTTTTGTTTTATTTTTTATTGCAAGCTATGCCAATTAAATAATGGCTCATTTTGTCATAGCCTGTGTGTACCACTTCATCATTCATTGAAAACATAAATACATTATTAAAAAATTTAGATAAGAAATTTTTAAAATCTTTTTTACTTTTGCAATTGATATGACCAACTTTTGACCATTTGGTTGCGTATTTTTGACTTTCTAAACTAGGTATTCCAATAATAAGAACTCCATTTTTATTTAAACTACTTTTAATATTTTTTATAAAAATTTTTTCCTTTCTTTTTTGGATATGTTCTAAGACATCTAAACTGTATATTCCATCAAATTTTTGATTTAATTTTTTTTTTGTAAAATCATGTAAAATGAATTTTGTATTTTGGAATCTATTTTTATAAAAATCATCTTTGTTTTTTTTTTCTCTGTCAGTCAAAATTAGCTTTTTACAAAATTGTTTTACAATAGGGCTTTTAAAACCATCTCCAGACCCCACTTCTAAAACCGAATTAAACCCTTCAAACATCTTCGCAACAAATTTATATCTGCTTAAAGTAAAAACTAAGCGAACAGGATCATCTTCGTAAGCCATAGAAGTTCTATTGCCCATCTTAATGTTGTTTTGTCTTTTATATAAAAAATTTGTTATTTTTTTATTTCTGTCCATTGCAAATGATTATTCTAGACAAATATTTAAAAAATGAAATTGTTTCTCTCTAATATTTGTTGTATTTAAAAATTATTAATCTAATAACTCCTTACTTTTTTTTAAAAATTTATAGCCTACTTTTCCTGGAAAAGGGGTATTATCAAAACATTTGATATTGGTTATTTGCTTATATCTTTTTTGCAAATATTCTTCACCATTATTATTTACCCAGTTTTTATCAATGCGACTGTTCATTTCTTTGACTAAATCTTTGATTTCTTCTGAGCTGTTTTCTTCAATTTCTATATTTTTTTTTTCAAATTCTAATATTTGTTTTTCTGTAAACCAATCTCCAGTCATACCCAAATCCATCATTTTTTTTATTGGTAAAATTTTTTTTGTTTTTTTATCTCGGCATTTTTTAACAATAAACATATCTGTATTTTTTCTTCCGCACTCTCCATAAGGGATCATATTAGTAAAAACTGTAGGCACATCAAAAATTGATGCTAGTAGATATATTCCTGAAGTACAGCCAAGAAAAAATTTACAATTCGCTGCAATATAGGCATCAGCAAAATCTCTATCACTCAAATTTGATCTCAAAACGCCCGTATAATCTATAATCATTTTGTTGTTTGTGTTTAATTTTTTTTCTGGCTCATGTATGCCAACTCTAACCGAATAGATTCCTTTTTTAGCAAGATATTCCGTTGCTTCCAAAAAGTTATCAATATTGCAATTTCTGAAATCTCTCTGTCCCCAATATGATAAAGGATCTGGTTTAGTTTTTGGATTATCTGAATAAAATTTATCTTTTGCAAAAAAACAAATATATTCTGCTCCATCAGGCATTCCTATTTCTTGCAGTATCTTTTTTCCTTTTTCTGTTTCGCTTTTTGTAAAACTTACTTGTGGACCGGGCTCAGTCCATTCATAACCTCTCATCCATCCAGTCATTTGTAAATCGATCCAAATTTTATCCTCTGGTTTTTTATATTTCATTTGTTTTAAAAATTTATAAAAAGTATCTTGTTGAATAATTCCAGCTTTTTTTTTGAACATATTTAAAATTTGTTGATTTATTGGCGTTCCTGATATCAATATACCGAGATTTTTTTTATTTTTTTTATAAATTTTATCAATTTTCTTTTTTCTTAAATAATACTCGGTATTTCCCAAAAATTTTCCAATTTTGTCAGAGTAAATAAGGCCAAATCTTATTACGCCTAGCGGTCTAATTACAAGATTTATTGATTTTACTAAATAATAAAAAAGAAATTCAACAAAATTAAATTTAATTTTTAATTTTGCCGATTTATTTTCTTCTTTTGTCCAAAATAGTTCTTTTGTTGTTTTCATTAAATTTTTTATTTAAAAAATCATTTTTTTTATTTCTTTTTTCATACTCTGAAAAAATTAAAATTATATTTTTTTTTAAGCTTCAAATAAATATTTTTATTTGTTTTTCCATAAGGTAAAATTAATATCGAATTCTTTTTTGCTCTAGGCAAAGATATAATTTTTTTTCCATAAAATAAAGTGTTAATTTTTTTGGGATTTTCATCAATAAAATTATCGATTTTAATTTTTTGTTTTTTTAAACTTTTAAATACAAAAACAGAATTGGCTGTGCTTCCAAAAATATAAATATTTTTATTATTTTCTATTTGTTTTAACTTAGCCATTTTGTTCTCAGCATTTTTCAAATATTGAAATAAATAAAAAATTTTCTCTGATTTTAAAAATCTATATTTTTTTTTCTTTTTTATTTTTTTAACAATAGAAATTAAATTCCTTGGAAAGCTTTTATTATTGGATATTATTTTTCCTGACAAATCATTTCCTATTAATAAGTTTCCTAAATTGTTTTCTGTAAAATGATAATATTGATCTCCATAGGTAATAGAATATGGATTAGTTGACAAATTAAGAGTTAGAAAAAATATTTTTCCATTTTTTTCAAGTAAGTTTTTTATATTTTTTATAAAAATCTTAGGATTAGGTACATATTGAAGTGTATTTACACAAGTAATTAAATCAAATTTCTCTTTTATTAATGTTAGATTGTCCCAAAATTTAAATTTACAATTTTTTATAAATAGTTTTTTTGTGTTCGGCCCAATATCACAACCATGGAATTGACAATTTTTTATTTTTTTTGATAATTCTTTAAGAAGAGAACCATCGTAGCAACCAATATCTAAAATTTTAGTAGTAGAAGAATCTGTTTTTTTTTTAATAATCTCAGCTAAATCTTTATACTTTGAAAATTTTTGCCCACCAATGTTTTTATATTTGATATTATAATTTTTTCTTAATGAAGCATATTTTTTTCCAAAATAAAGATTATCTAATTCTTTTTTTAAATTTCCACTTCTCAAATAAATTATTGAACATTTTTTACATTGGTATAAATTTTTTGCTTGAAAATTCATTTTCTTAAAATTTGCACGATAAATAAGATCATAAGGAAATCTATATTTGTAAGATTGACAAATAGTAGAATTTGAAATTATACAAGGATGTTTTTTCATAATTTTATAGGAAAAAATCTTTTTCGGAATAAAATTTTAGCTAGAACACCATAGCAAATCAATATTCTAGAAATATATTCAAAAATTATTAAAGCTGGAAAGGCAAAAAATAAAAGTGTTTTAAACAAGAAATAAATTGATATCCAAAAAAGATTAGAATTCTTTTTCTTTTTTAGCAAAAAATTAATTATTTTAAACGGATAGTATTTATTGGACCATTTATGAAAATAGAATGCATTATTTTCATAAAAAATCAACTTTTTTGTATTTGTTTCCAAACATAATTTTTTGAAAAAATTAACTATAAAATTTAATTTAAAAAAATTTAAAAATAACTTTAGTTCGGTTTTGCTAGGAAAAAAAATAAATAAAAATGTTAAAAAGTAATTTAAAAAAAGAAAACCTTTTTTATTATAATTATATTTATATTTTTGATTAAAAGTTAAAGACAAATAGTTTATCCAATGTAATTCATGTCTAA
>Ga0187827_10007149_pt1 | contig 12504 bp, 13 predicted proteins | sample ETNtaG_39_FD_167969 | JGI IMG/M metagenome (GOLD analysis project Ga0187827, IMG submission 167969) | Marine microbial and viral communities from oxygen minimum zone, Eastern Pacific Ocean - ETNP2014_SV_150_PacBio MetaG (Illumina Assembly) | ecosystem: Environmental > Aquatic > Marine > Hypoxic... | reverse complement strand
GAATCACTTTATCGTATGTGGTATTGGCGATACTGGTAGCACAATCGTAAAGGAATTGAAACTGACAAAGAGGGATTTTGTTGTAGTTGATACGGATTCCGAAAAGCTTGAAAAGCTGAGTGCAACTGAGAATATTCTATATATCAATGATGATGATGCGACTCACGATGATGCCCTGGTAAGCGCCGGAGTACATTAGGCTCAAGGCTTGATTACTATTCTTCCGGACGACAAGGATAACCTGTTTGTTACCTTGACGGCTAAACAACTGAATCCGAATTTGAGGATAGTATCAAAGGGTATAGATGAGCGTACGATTTAAAAACTTAAAATGGCGGGTGCAGATTCTGTAGTATTATCAAACGCTATTGGTGGCCTGAGGATAGTATCAGAGCTGATCAGACCTGCCGTCGTCGGATTCCTCGATAAAATGCTGCGTGCACAAAAGGGCAAGTCTTACAGGTTTGAAGATTTAAAATACCTGCAAACTCAAAGTTCATCGGCCAGACCCTTGCTAAAGCAAATTTATTACATAATACCAAGGTGCTTCTAGTCGCGATGAGAGAAAAAGGAGGAGATTTTGTATACAATCCAGAAAGCTCATCTCTTATCAAAAATGAAACTGTAATCGTGGTAATGGGGGAGAGCCTTGAGACAAAAAGAGTGAGAGAGTGGGTAGAGAATCAATAACAACGTTATGATGATTTGACACTCAACAAGTTATTTTTTTGGTGACCAGACCTCAATCCGATTCCCCTCAGGATCAAGAAAATAGAAAACGTGTGCCCCCCATGCATGTTCTCTGACAGGGTCTATTTTCAGTCCACTGTCACACAGGAATTGCCAGGCCCCGGCAATGTCTTCAACCTGCAGTGCTAACGTTATACCCGCCCCGCCTCTGCTCTTAATAGACGCCCTCCGCTCATCCGCAACACTGATATGTGCAGTCTCTGTCAATTTAAACTCTATAAACCAATCTGAGTCATGTGTAATTGGCAACTTTAAATGGTGCTTATAGAAATCAACAGTTTCCTGCCATTTTTTACAATACAGGATAGTATTGGCAGTTTTAAGTGAGAAAGTATTTGTCATAATTTCTTATACAATCAAAAAGATACGGCTACCCAAATCGCTTAATTCAGGTATAAACAAAATGCCTCTGGATTTCAACGATTTTTCTCTGCTTTTTTTCTGGAACCCTTAAAACTCCAATATCCGGCAAGAAATGATCCGGACAAATTGTGCCATATACTGAATAGCGCGCCCGGGATTGCCGCCATTACAGAAAAATGTTTAATGGCCAGTGCAACACTCAACCCTGAGTTTTGCATACCAACTTCAATGCTGAGGGTACGACATGTACGATTATCATATCCAAGAGACTTCGGAAGCCAGAAACCGATTAAGAGTCCGCACATATTATGCACCATCACAGCACATATAATAACAAACCCAACATCCTTCAGTTTTGTTTGATTGAGACCTATAATGATAGCGATAATTACGACTATGGCAATGGTAGAAACAAACGAAAAAACATAGCCAATCTTTCTTATTCTGGTACTCAAGAAGGTGTTAATGGTTGTTCCAACAAGCACAGGAACAAGAACCATCTGTAATATGCTGAACAGTATCTTTAAAAACGGAACGTGTACAATCTGATGCAAGTAGAGCAGAGAAAGCGCAGGCATTGCAAATACCGCGATGAGCGTGGATGCCAATGTCAAGGTAATTGACAATGTAACATTACCCCTGGCCAGATAGCAAATTACGTTAGAAGCCATCCCTCCCGCACTGCTTCCTACGAGCACCATACCTGCAATGTATTCCGGTGACAGACCAAATGATTTTGATATCAGGTAGGCTGACAGAGGCATCACAAAGTACTGGAGTAGGACACCAATCAGGATTATCTTTGGAGACTTGACTGTCTCCCTGAAATCAGACCATTTCAGTGTCATCCCCATGCAAAACATTACTACTGACAATAGAGGGATAATTGCCGGTTTCAACCCAACGAACAGGGTGGGAAAGAAAAATGCAGTTGTGGATAAGAGAATTGCCCACAAAGGGAAGAGCCTTGTTAATAGATGAATCATATTTTAATTCTCAAATACATTTTTAAATATACTGCCCGGACTTTCATCCCTATACCTCTGTCGTTTGTTTAAAGAATCGCCTGCAAAGGCATGAGTATAGCTAATGGAACAAGCCTCCGCAACTCGATAAAGTTAAAAGAATACGATTGCCCCCTGTCATCTCCAAGACTACATAGACAACTTACAGCAAAAAAAATTACTAATATTTTTTTACCCTTGATAAAATCATTTAACAGTTTATACTCTATTAAAAGAAGAAGTAGATCGGTCTCTGCAGTAAGACAAGATTGCACTATACCGCCAACAAACGCTTAAAGCCAGATTACCATAGTCAGAAGGGTAGTTTCCATCAATATGTCACAGGCCAACCAGCTTACGATGTGCAGGAATATGTAAATTAGTTGAAACTTCAGCAGTTAAACTTTGTAACCGGGACGAATGATATACATGTCCTGATTACAAACGAGTAAGACAATAAAACAAGTCCCCGAAGTCTTCTTTCTGTTTTTATCACCTTCAGGATTACTCTTGAAATGAGCAGCCGCAGTCTTTCCGGTTATGAAAACCCTAAGTTTGGTTTTATTTAGGAAACATGGCCCCTGAGATCCAGGTCCAAATTGATGTTTATTATTAGAAGACTTGCGGTCTCTGCAAAGATGATCAATGATAATTCCTTAAGGTGGTAGAAATATGCAACGAATCAGAATTCACCTGTTATACAAACGTTACTCTGAATACCAAGGAGTGAAGATGCATGTATGCAGGAGTTTAAATACTATAGATTAACAAAACAAACACTGTAACTGGAGACGAAACAAGAAGATGAAGACTATAATGATTATAGAGAACAATGAGACTTACCACAACACCTACAAATCAATGTTGAAAAACCATAATTATAAATTTATCCATACATATGATGGTTACGAAGCCATGGAGAAAATGGATGAAACAACTCCGGATCTGATAATCCTGGACATGATTATGGACATGATTACCGGAGACACATTTTTCATGTATCTGAGAAATATCCCTGAATACGCAAGCATTCCGGTTATCATAATCAGTTCAGCGCCTGAGAGACTATACCGTCATCTCAGAATAGCAGACCCTAATCTCGCTTTTATAGATAAGGGATCGCTTGACGGGGAGACACTGATTGAAGAGATAAGCAAAAAGATATTTTTACCCGAGAATACCAGACGTGTTATATCCAGATTGCCTGAGACACCCACCCCAGACACTAAGAGCGCATCCGTGGTCGGTGACTCCAATAATTAGAAACCAGTGAATTTTGTGAAGAAGCTTGATTGTCTAAAGAGATTAAAAATTGCGGCAAGTGATTTCTTAAGACTCTCCCTTTTCTTCATTGTTCACTATTTCTTCTGAATTCCCATACTATCCGGACACATGAGCAGGTGCCATACAAAGAGTTTATAATATTTCAATAATCTGTTTCTAAGCCCCTCTTTTTGAAACAGCATTATCAGGTTTCCTAAAATGTTCAGTACCAAGTTAATGAAAATCCTGCAAGGTTTGAGGACACGAAGTGTAAGGTAAGATAGCGGAGTTCTATTTTTTCTGAAAAACTTGTACAGGGATATGTAATATTCAATCTGCGATCTCCAGGGCGTTCTTTTTTTGCTGTGACCTGAGAGATGAAAGACTTCAGCATCAGGAACGTGAAAAACCTTCCATCCTTTTTTGTTCATCCTGAAGCACCAATCAGTTTCTTCTAAAAAGATAAAGTAATCTTCATCGAAGGCCCCTACCTCGTCCATCGCCTCTTTCCTGACAATCATACATGCACCTATAACGGAATCCACTTCAATCGGATCCTTATAACTCGTGTTCTTGCTCGGATATTTTCCTGGAAAGAAGAGACGGAGAATACTTTTATTAAATATCTCTGTCTCTGCGGATGGAAAATTGTCTATTGAGTTCTGTCTGGATCCATCATCGTTTAAAAGCTGAACACCCGCTATTCCGGCACGTGGGGTTGTTGTCATGAAATCAAGCAGCTTCTTTATCGCGTTCTCCTTCAGAACTGCATCTGAGTTGAGGAGTACCGCAAATTTTCCCTGCATTATGTTGAGGGCCTGGTTGTTTGCATGGGCAAACCCGGTATTTGTATCATTCTCTATGAGCTTTACTTCCGGGAATTCCCTCTTTACCTCCGCCTGGCTTCCGTCTGTTGAATTGTTGTCAACAACATATATCTCCCAGTCAATATCCATAACAGTCTTGTAAATTGAATCAATACAATCCATAAGGATATCACGGGTATTCCAGTTTACGATTATGAAGGATATATCTACCAATCTTCTGTCACATCTCCTTTGGATGATACGTAGAGTATTTTTTCTGCCTTGCTGAGGTTTATTACGTCTCTCAGTATATTTTTCTTTTCATTAGTTATACCGCATTGATTCAGGTATTCCTTTAGGAATCTTAATCTATCCGCTAACGTAAACAGTCTCGGTATGGATAGATTTATCTGTGCTAAATTCTTCACTCTTTTGCTAACAGCTATATCTTCATTAAATGAAACCTTATCAAAATCAAGAAATGTGAAGTCAAATGACTTGCCTTTCTCTTTTACCATGATATTGCACGTCTTTAAATCATGATGAAAGATGTTATGGCTGTGCATCTCTCCCAAAATCTTTGCGAAAGCCCTTATCAACTCACTCTTCTTTCTTAAATCTTTCCGATTACTGAAATTCTTTAATATATATCTGTCCATCTCCAGGCTATCTTTGACCTCTTCCATTATTAAATAACTACCTGTGGTAATCCCAGATCTCTTTTCCTCACATAAAGCCAGTGGCAAAGGAGTGTTAAGTCCATATACTCTTAGACCATTTCCGGCAACCCATGCCTTCCTTCCTGCAGAACCACGGAAAATATTTTTAATAAGACATCCCGGACAACCGACCCTATATCGTTTCACTACAATCTTTTGAACTGTTTTATCTTTAAGAGTGTGACGTGTTAATGCTGTTTTGAAGTCGCGTTTCATGATTACAGAACTATCATTATTAACCAATGCACTATTGTGCTTCTCAATCAGTTCCTGCAAACTGCCAGTATCATAACCCTTTCTGAAAAACATCTTATTACCTGCAATCTTTTTCCTTGAAAATACACTGCTCTCCTTCAGGCATCTTTTCAGCCTGCTTCGATAATGAATGTTCCTCATTACAGAAGATTGTTCGTCTATCTGTCTGACAAGCTTACTCTCATCAGTGATATTACCAAGAGCATTACTTCCATATGACCTGACAAAATTTAGTTTATCAGCATTTGTTATCATTGATGACAGAGAGTTAAAAATCTGTGCTAGATTAAACATTCTCTTGTTGGATGATACGCTCTTAAATGTTTTCACGCGATGAAGGTCCATTAAATACAGATCATAATCAGATACATTCTGTTTTTCTTTGAACTTTATCAATATATTCCCGGCGTGAAGATCGTAGTGACAAAATCCCTTCTCATGAATATCTCTTATAAACACTGCCAGTTTATCCAGCAGTATCCTCTTTTCAGATTCCTTTCCTGCTGACATGCTACCTTCATAATTGGCCTGGCAGAATTCCATGAGTTCTTTACTGTCTGTAACTGTCTCTGTAACAATAAGGAGACACTTTTTTCCTTCTGATATCGCGAGCGGAAGAGCGGTGTTAATATCTTTGCTTAACAATGCGTTTCCCACCTCCCACTCAGTCCTGGCTTTGGTTGGTACAAACAGATGCTTTATGTAATCTCGACAACTGCCTCTCTTGAAATACTTAATGTATATTCCATTTTCACTTATATCTGACCCTGGCATTGAGATTACAGATCGCACCCTGTTCTCCTTTACTAATGTATGGTTATGACCATTCAAGTCCGAAAAAAAATCATCAGGGCTAAACATGTCAGGAATATTTTCATACCCATCCCTTACAGTCCACTCCGTTCCATTCTTTGTAGTTTTTATTGACATAGTATTATTGCTGCTACAAATAAGCTCTCATGAGACCCAGACGCAAATTAAGGATAGCTTTAAGAAATGTCTAAATCAAGTAAAAACAACATGTTATCAATAAGCTGAGGATTATCCCTACTTTTTAGAAATTTGACTTGAAAATTACATTAAAGTAATATAGATCATACATTTTTGTTGGATGGTTATTGTGTCCTGGGGATGAAATCAAATGGAAAAGCTTACGATACGTCAAATCGAGAAATCGGATCTAGACAAAATGGACTGCACATTCAAGAGTGAGTTCGGGCATACACATGCCGACGATCTTCACGATCAATCGCTGTCCAGTCTTTCCTTCTTTATTGCCTGGTTAAACGGTAATCCAGCAGGACATGCGTTAGTGAGATGGTTGGGCCCTAGAGATGAAACGGTTAGGAAGAGTTACCCGGATTGTCCTGAAATCTACCGTCTGAGGGTGTTGGAAGAGTTTCGATCGCAAGGAATTGCAACAGCAATCATCAAGGAATGTGAGAACGAAGCACTTAAAAGGCAATGCCGGTTAATTGGCCTTGGCACGCATTCAAATATTACCTCAGAAGACAATTTATACATACGATTAGACTATGGACCATCAATTGTCAGTAGCTACATCGATACGTATAAAACCAGGTCGGATGACGGAACTGTAGCCACAATTCGAAAAGAAGCACAGTTTCTGATAAAAAGACTAAGATAAAGGAAAGATTAATAAATATTAGAGAAGTGATTTTGTGGTCTCTTGGTTTTGTCCGTTTTTCTAAACTCCTAAAACGTCGATACATGTCTGTACCACTTTCTCCGGTGTTATCATGGTCATACAACGGCGATCAGTAGGACACGTCTTGAGCTGGCATGGTGAACATTCTATATCTTCTCTTATCACCTTGCCTATCTCATATTCTGATTCTGTATACCTGGGGTTGTTAGGGCCCATCAGCACGACAACAGGCCGATTCAGGGCTACCGCATAATGTCTTGGCCCTGAGTCCAACGCTATCAAAAGCATACATCGTTGTACTATTACCTTAAAAACATCCAGAGAGATTGAGGCACGTGAAAGGTTGATCAGACCTGATTTTGAATGTTTTTCTATCTCGTCAGCAAGTCCGGTCTCACCCGGCCCGGAAGTAAGAACTATATTGCAGTCAACAACCTCCTTTAACAAATCTGCTGTCCTGGCAAATCCCTCTGCTGTCCAGAGTTTCGACGAGCCGTAAGATGCGCCGGGATTCATCAGGATGAAAGGTTTCTCATCGATATCATGTTTCCTCAACAACTCATTTGCTTTATCTTCACACTCTCCGGAAATAAACAGCTCAGGTTTTCCGGATGAAATATCGCAACCAAGCTGAGTGCATAGCTTTAAATAATAATCGCTCATATATGTTGGCAGAAATTTTCCATCTTCGCTTGGTCTCGCTATGCCATCAGTCAATAAGAGATAACGTGCATCACGACAGTACCCAATACGCCTTCTTACTCCACCTAACCATAACATAAGGGCGGAACTGAACGAATTTGGAAACAGAAAACCCAGATCGAATCTTTCTGCTCTGATCTTTCTAATCAATCCCAGATATTCCTTAGTATTGCCACTGCAAACCTTCCCTGAAAAAACAAATCCGTTTTTACTCTTTCCAGCCTTGGATTCTAGTTCTATAACCTCATCAAACCAGGAAGAGCCGTCAATTATCCCTCGTAGATTTCTCTTAATCAGTAACGTTATGTGCGAATCGGGAAAGTTTTCCCTGATACACCTGAATGCTGGAGTCGCCATCACAACATCACCAACCCAGTTGGGCGCTCTAACCAGTATTTTTCTTGCTATAATTATCTGTTCCATTCTGAACTAATTGCTGAAATATTTTCAACATCCTTGGCGCGTTTGCCTTAAGTGAATAACGCTCAATAACTCTCTCTCTCCCAGCTACTCCCATTTTCTTTCTAAGTTCATGGTCATTTATGAGGATTTCAAGCTTTTCTATCCACTCCTCATCTGTATTTGCCCAGAAACCGTGTACACTGTTCTCAACAATTTCCCTGTTGATTCCTGCCGGACTGCATACCACCGGAACCCCTGTTGCAAGGCACTGTAACACCTTCAACCCACATTTTCCATGCGACCATGGGTCGTCCATGAGTGGCATCAGTCCGATATCAAAGCTTTGAATGTCTGCAACTTCGTCCTTCTCATTCCATTGCTTTTTCTCCACAATCATGTTCTCACAATCAAAAAAAGTATCACATATAATCCTGAGTCTTAATTTATCATTCCTTTTTGCAAGAGTATCAAATATAGGCTTCATTTTCTTCAAATAATGAATACTTCCATGAGCGCCAATCCAGCCTAGGGTAATGATGTCATTTTTCTCCGGATATTTCTTTTGAGGATAAGAAGTCATGTCAATGGGAGAAGGTATAATTGTCACATCCTGCGTATACGGTGTAGTGTTCTGCTGCAAATATTCATTGCCCGCTATAACGTGATCAGAAGTATTAACCATGTTCTTAAACACTTTAGCCCGCGTTTTAGATTCATTGCTAACGTACTTGGAACTACGATACATTACTGAGTCATCAAAATCGTAAACTATTTTTCTCGCATTCTTCCTTATAAACTTGAGCCAGAGAACCGGAAATCTCTTTCGCTGAATAAACAGAATATCGTATTGGTTCACACTCTTGAATACTTTCAGCTTAGCAAAGAACCCTTTCGGAAAGCGCTGGACGGATGCCTGGATTCCATGCTCCTTGAGATATGGCAGATATTGAAGTACTCTATATCTGCTTGCCGCCACATCAAGGCCTTGAACTAGAAACAATATCTTCATGTAATTATGCTACCACTTTATTATATATTTCTATAATTTCTTCACAGTTTTTCTCTGCAGGATATTTTTCTGCTTTTTCCCGTGCGGCAATGGATGCCTTTTGTCTAAACTCATCATCAAAGAAAAGAGTCATCTTTTCTGCCAATGCCATGTGATCCTCCGAATCTTTCATAACAAAACCATCCTTGCCGTCATCTATTATACCGCTTGCACCGTCATATACTGTAGTAATAACCGGCAGCCCACTTGCCAGAGCTTCAGTGGTCACAAGAGAACATGAATCGTAGAATGTTGGATGCACATAAAGATCTGATGCTGCATAATACTTTTCTATCTCACCTACATGCCCCAGGAATATTAAATTATCGAGACAGCCTAGTTTTTTTGCCAGTCTACGGTATGGAGTTTCATTGCCTCTTCCTACTATCAGAGCTTTAAAGCCTTTTCCGGATTTTTTAAGTTCACCCAGTGACTTTACCAGGGTAAGAAGTCCCTTCAATCTGAAGTTATTACTGATGTACAGTATAACTAATTCCTCACCCAGAGATAGTTTCTCTCTCATGATCTTTCTGTATCTGTTTTTGTTATTCGGATTGAATCTCTTGAGATCAACACCATTATAGACTACATCTATTCTCTCAGGCTCAATATTATGGTATTTGATAATATCATTCTTTATCATATCGGATATGGCGATAATCCTGGAGACACCTTTACCCGTGTACTGTTTTCTATCCAGCCATAAAATAAAATTTTGTCTGAAACTGAAAAAGCAGGCTATCTGTTTTAAAATCCTGGAAACAGGACAACTTATTGACAGAAAATTCTGTTTCAACCACGCTTTTTCAACTCCACAGTGTGGATTAAAAACATTCATTCCCAATGCCCTGCCGACAACGTGTACAATGTCAAAATCATTCTTGGACATCTCCCTAAGGCCATTTATAACAAATGAAACATCTTTAAGGAATTTAGGAAATCTTATTGAGGGAATTGTGTGATAATGTATCTTCTTATTGTTACTCTCACATTTACTGGCATATATATGTACTTCATGACCTTTTTCTGCCAACTGATTTGCAAAATTAGCAAGATACCCCTCTCCTCCCCCTTTTGTTGGTAAATACTTATATATATTTAAGGCAATTTTCATAGGCCGTATGTATTGTTAAAACTAATGGCGTGATTGAGCCTTAAAATTCAGGCTACTGGTAATTCGTTTGTAAAATGGTAAATAGCTAAGTGCTTCTTTTTGATATTCCTTTGATTCCTCCAGTTTGCCCTGACTATTAAGGCCTTCCGCAACCTTCATACTGTATCTGGCAATCCTTTTCCTCAATATTTTTTTCTCTTCTGTGTCAAGGTCGGTAAAATTGTTATAAATCTTCTTGTAAACTCCAAGGTTCTCATTATCAAAAAGAAAATCATTATTAGACGCATTGGTGTCATGAACCCTGTATCTCGTAAGCCCTTTATCAATAAATCCACATTGGAATTTTTTTGATATTCGCAAAAACATGTCATATTCGTCTCCAAGAGAAAATGATTCATCGTACGGTCCAACAGCATTCAGGCATTCTTTTTTCACCATCACGGTTGACGTTTGAATAAAGCTTTTGGCAAGAAGATTTTTAAATATCCAACCGCTGTAACCTTTCTCAGGTTTTGTTCTCAGTTCCTTGCCTTCCCTGAAACTGGTATATTTAGCATAAACAAGTCCCACCTGAGGATTTTCGCTAAAACATTCTATCTGTAGCTGGAGTTTATCAGGCATCCATAAATCATCATGGTCAAGGAACGCGGCAAACTCAGCTTGAGACAATTTTATACCCGCATTCTTGGCACTTGCAATTCCTCCATTCTCCTTGTAATGATACCTTATCTTTTGCATGTATGGCATCAGCGCATCACGAGTACCGTCCACTGAACCATCATCAACAACGATAATTTCATAATCCTTATATGTTTGATCCAGAACAGACTCAATAGTCTCTGCTACAAACTTTTCGTTATTATAAGTATGTATTATTACGCTTACAGTTGGCATTTGTCTTTTTCTCCGTTCTGACTCATTGACCATAGCCTTTTCTGAATAATGGAAGATTATAATTTGACAATAAGGTACTCCTTGGTAGATTTGATAGTTTCGTAATTCTTTTTCAAGTAATCTATTATACTACTATCAATTACATCCAGCTTGGTAGTAAACAAAATATTTTGCGCCACTATCCCTGTAAGACTCTATAAGTCCTATAGAACACGCGTATACGCCGGTTGACCATCCCCTTCTGTTAGAATAATATAAGATCTCTGGCCCGCCCCATAGACTTCCAATTATGAGGTCATCTTTTGATGCTATTCTATCAACAACCATTCCTGCATCACATACGGAATAGTCTTATGAATGCGCCTTGTCAATATGCCTACATTTTGTGCTTCTTTATACGTTGGAACTATTATTGATATTATAGATAGGCTTGGCTTTGACACAGAATTAAGTGATAAAAACAGCAATTAGATTGTAATAATATTTTTTATTGAACTGATCGCTAAAGGAGATATCAAATATGAATGTACTAAATATAATTCATTATCAAAATCATGTTAACCACATTCAATATCATCCAGCTCAAAAAACTATCTGAACAGTCTCCGAATTGACAATTTTCAGTAAAAAAACCCAAAAACCATCGATTTAAATACCAAGGCCAGCTTGCTTTTTTTTCTGGTAAAATGATTGAAAAAATTGGTTTTTATCATTATGATTCAGATTAGAAAAATTTCAAGTTATTTATTGGAAATTCTTTAAACAGAAAGAGTTAGTAATTTTCCGCGTTTTAGATTTTACTTGACAAAAACTGATATTAGAGGTTATTTAACCCATAATTAATTGTACCCTACACTAGTGGTTTATGCCTCTTCACGTATAGATAAAAAAGTAATATGGATTATTACAAAAGCAAAAAGATATTAATAACCGGTGGACTGGGTTTTATTGGTAGTACACTGGCTCAACGGCTTGTAAAGATGGAAGCAGACATATGTCTTGTTGATTCTCTAATACCGGATTACGGAGGAAATAACTTTAATATTGATGGTATTGTGGACAAGGTAAAGGTAAACATTGCTGATGTAAGGGACAAGCATAGTATGGACTATCTGGTAAAAGACAAGGATATCATCTTCAACCTTGCGGGTACGTTAAGCCATATAGACAGCATGAGAGATCCGTTTACTGATCTGGAAATAAACTGTAGAAGCCAGTTATCAATTCTGGAATCCTGCCGCATAAATAATAGAGACGTCAAAATTGTTTTCGCCGGTACGAGAGGGCAATACGGCAAGGCAAATCAACTGCCTGTAGACGAAAAACACCTGATGCACCCTACAGACGTTAATGGTATTAATAATATTGCCGGAGAGTCATATCACATCCTGTATAACAATATTTATGGAATAAGAGCTGTTTCTCTCAGACTAACCAATACGTACGGGCCAAGGCATCAGATGAAGCATCACAAGCAAGGAATAATTAACTGGTTTATCAGGCAGCTCATAGAAC
>Ga0187827_10007148_pt1 | contig 12504 bp, 9 predicted proteins | sample ETNtaG_39_FD_167969 | JGI IMG/M metagenome (GOLD analysis project Ga0187827, IMG submission 167969) | Marine microbial and viral communities from oxygen minimum zone, Eastern Pacific Ocean - ETNP2014_SV_150_PacBio MetaG (Illumina Assembly) | ecosystem: Environmental > Aquatic > Marine > Hypoxic... | reverse complement strand
TAGATATGGGATATCATCATATTGATAAAATTTATAAAATTGGCTTAATTGAGGGGAGAAGGTTTTGGTACATTGAGAACTGGCCCCTTTCCAGATGGCTTGTAAAAAAAATATTTTGGCCAATGGATTGGGTTAAGAACCAGTTGTACTTCAAAGGGAGATGGTCACATCCAGTACTAACCGATAGTTATGTAAGTAATTATGCTAGAGCTGTAGCTGAGAGATATGTCGAACATATGGTTTTTATAAAAAAACTTGCAAATGAATTTTCTTTTACCCCCATTTTTATTCTACAGCCATCTCAAAGCTTTGTTACTGATTCTCGATGTATTATAAAGAAACCAAGTCAGGCATACTGGCTTAGACCTGCATGGGAAAAAAATGATACCTTCTATGAGTATTTATATCCTGAACTTACCTTAATTGCAAGTGAAAAAGCCATGAAAATACATGATCTATCTGGCGTATTTAATAATGGAGTGTGTAAAGACAAAGCTTTTTTTATTGATTTTTGCCACTTAACTGCTGATGGCAATAAATTTATGGCAATAAAAATTGCAGAAATATTAAAACCGTATTTAAGTAATACTATAAATTGATACTAAAAATCCCTCTTATCACTTCCCTCATTCATTACTTCAAAGTTGTCTATAGTTACGCCGGGAAAAAACTATACATTTTACTGTTGCTGTTTCTTTTTGGTGGTGTATCTGAAAGTGTTGGAATTTCGATGTTACTTCCGGTTCTGAATGTTGATAAGGCTGTGAGTGATCAGGACCAATATACAAAGACTATTTATAATTTTATTGAATCAACAGGTATAAATGTCTCTCTGTTTTCACTACTGGTCATTTTGTTATTAGCCTTTTTATTGAAAGGAGTTTTTAAATTTCTTCAAACCTTTCTAAATTCTTACATCAAACTTAGCCTTACTAAAGATATTAGAATCGGTTTTTGTCACAAATTCAGATCCATGAAGTATGATTTATATTCCAATCTAAGTATCGGGTATTTGAATAATTTAGTAACAACTGAAACAGGCAGAGCCGTTGGCGCTTTGAACACGTATACTTTGTTAATTGGAAGCATAGTATATATGCTTATATATATATTTTTCGCTTTTAGTATTAATTGGAAAATAACAATTTTGTCGCTCATAATATGTGCCTGCTTATTTGCAATGTTAAGAGGGCTGTCACGGTTGTCAAGAAAGTTTTCTATTTTTGAATCAGAAACAAATTCTAAAATTCAGTCTTTGCTTATTCAAACAATTTACAACTTTAAATACATAAAAGCAACAAACAGCTTCATTCAACTCTATAAGCAGCTCTTCAAAAGGATTAACGAGAATTATCTTTGTCAGTTTAAACAAGCGATACTGACGGCTATTCCTTTTTCTATAGTAGAACCGATTTCTATCTTCTTCTTGTCTATATTGGTTTATTATTATGTTGGCTATTTAGGAAAATCAGTTGCGGAAGTGATGGTAATTCTATTTTTTTTTTATAAGGCTTTCACTTGCGTTTTTCGCTTTCAGCTTGACTGGCAGAAGTTTAACGGAAGTTTGGGTGGATTAGAGACGGTAATCAAGGCTGACCGGATTCTCAATAATAACGTTGAAAATGTAGGGAATCGTCAGATTAATGCTTTTAATAATGCAATAGAACTTAGGAATGTTAATTTTAGTTATGGTTCAAAAAAGGTTTTTTTTGATGTAAACCTTGCAATACAAAAAAATAAATCCATAGGTATTGTTGGAGAATCAGGAGCAGGAAAAACAACTCTGTTTGATATTATTACGGGCTTGTTAACTCCACAGTATGGTAAAATCTGTATTGATGGTATAGATTATTTAGAATTAGATCTTTCAAGTCTCAGGAATATCATCGGTTATGTAACTCAGGAACCGGTTATATTTAATGATACGATTGCAAACAATATATCTTTCTGGGAATGTGACAGTCAGGAAGATATCTGCAAAAAAAGGATTAATGCTGCTGCTGTTTTAGCAAACTGTGATAGATTCATCAATGAGGCCGAAATGGGCTACGAAACTGTGGTTGGTGATAAGGGTATTAAATTATCGGGGGGGCAACGGCAGCGGATAGCAATTGCAAGAGAATTATTTAAGGAGCCGGAGATAGTGATTTTTGACGAGGCAACTTCAGCGCTTGATACTGAATCGGAGCAGCTTATTCAGCAGAGCATCAATTCTTTGAAGGGTGAGCGTACTATTGTGATAATTGCCCACAGACTTTCAACTGTTAGGAAATGTGATTATATTTATGTTTTAAAAGAAGGAAGAATTGTGGACGAAGGAAATTTTGATGAACTATGTAAAGACGAGAATTCTATCTTTTCGAAAATGTGCCAATCGCAAAATTTGTGATGGGAAGTTGTGAGGATGTGAAGTTAAATGCGGAGGTCTGAATGATATGAAAATTGAATCTGCTAAGGATTTGCGAATATATCAGAAGGACTATGCATTCGCGATGGAACCATTCGAACCTAAGATCGAATACCAAATGGCCAAAATGTCTGGTTTGTTTTATAATTTCTGAGTTCTAGAACCTCTAAGGAGAGTTTTCGATTTTTGGTCATTGTATTGTACTGCACCCCATTTATCAAGCAGCATTTTTTGTAGTACATGATAGTTGTTCTTTTTCAAATTGTTCTGGTGCTTTATAGCTCAACGAAGAGTGTGGAAAATCAGTATTATATTTAACTATCCAGGCCTTAAGTTCATCATCAAGCTGTGATGGTGATCTCCACTCTTTAATCCAGATACGGTATTCTTTTATAGTACGTTTAACTCGTTCAGTGTCGGCATTACCTTTAGGGTTATTGTAACAGCTTAATATCCAAGATGTAAAGGGTTTTTGGACAAAGAATCCAATGACTTATGGCAGTGATAAAAGTAAGAATCCCGAACAAACTTTTGAGGATTTGGTGTCTGAAATGAGCAGAGAAGACCTCATTAAATCATGTTGTTCTCTTAAGGCGTCAGTAGGCGCTATCAAGAATATGACGACGCTAAATAATGTACTGAGGAGATGGAAAGAGTTTGGGGCAGAAAAGGATAGGCTTGATGGTCTTATCAAAACAAAGATTGCCATAACCGGCAATTGCACGTTAAAACCGCTTGCTGATTATTTGAGAGTGGGTATGTTTTCATACGATATAGACGCCGAAGTTTTTGAGTTCCCATACGATCAATGGGCAAACCAGATGCTTGATCAAAACGCTGAGCTTTATCATTATAATCCATCGTTCCTCGTTTTATATCTTTCAAGCCTGGGGTTAACATGTTCCGGCTCAAAAATGCAATTTGAAGTAATTAATATTTTAGAGAATTGTATAGACAATATAGAGAGAAATTCTTCTATTCGTGTAGTCATGATATTGCCTGAATTGTTGGAGGAAGAATATTATACTTCTTCAAAAATTTATATGTGGCGTAATCATTTTACCTTTGAGCTTTTTCAACGGTTTGAATCAAGGTTAATTTTTATTGATCCGAATCAGGTAATTACCGATATAGGGAGAAGGGATTGGTTTGCTTCCAGATTTTGGTATCATGCCAAGATGCCCTGTCATCCAAATGCGCTAATTTCACTTGGACGTCACATTGCCATTACAGTAGCTCACTGTATTTCCTTGCCTGTGAAGGTGGTGGTGTGCGATCTTGATAATATACTATGGGGGGGGATTGTAGGAGAAGATGGTTGGCAAAATCTCAAGTTAGACGTTTATTCAACAGGCGGTCCGTATATAAGACTTCAGGCGTTATTCAAAGGTTTAACGGAGAAAGGTATTCTGCTTGTCGCTGTTTCGAAAAATAATGAAGAAGACGTTAGGGAGGTTTTTGTTAAAAGAGACGAGATGCTTTTACAATGGGACGATTTTACAATGGTTGTGGCTAATTGGTTACCTAAATCTGGAAATATTGCTAAAATATCTGAAACATTAAATATAGGTCTAAAACATTTTTGTTTTATTGATGATTCACCGTTTGAACGACAAGAGGTTAGACATGCATTACCAGAAGTTGATGTCCCTGAAATGCCTGTAAATCCAGAAGAATATATTTCTTTCCTTATGGAATCCGGACTGTTTCATATACCATTGCTAACGGATGAGGACATAAAACGGACAACTTTCTACAGAAGTGAAATGGCCAGAGGCAAATCAAGGGAAAAATCAACTGACTATGGCTCCTACTTGAAGAGTTTGGGGCTTAAGATTTATCCTTTTAAAATTAGAAACGGAAATATGGACAGGGTTGTTCAGCTCATCAATAAAACTAATCAATTTAACCTGACTACCAGGCGCTATGATTATGAAAGCGTTCACAAATTTGCGACTGATGATAAAGTTTTTTCCTATTGCTATAAGGTAACGGATAAATTTGGTGACAGTGGTGTTACCGGAGTATTAATTGCCGTACCCGGTGAAGAGGCCAATACTTATATCATCGATACATGGCTGTTAAGTTGCAGGGTTATGGGACGAACGGTTGAGAAGGCAATGTTTGAGCATTTGTTGTCATGGTCGAAGTCCCTTGGCATAAATACTATCATTGGAGAGTATATTCCAACAGAAAAAAATATACCTGTAGAAAATCTGTTTCAGGAGATTGGATTTAAGCTAAACGAGTTAAAAAATAATGGTGAGTTTATATACGAGTATGACATGTCAACTCCGTATATGAACAATATATATGTCGAAATTCAATAGAGTTGTATATAACTTTCTCTTTAAGCTTTATATTAAACATCAATTCTCCATGTCCCCAAAATAGATCCCAAATGAGAGATTATAGGTAATGAAAGAAAAATATCCCCACTTGATGTTAATTGTGAATGCAATATGCGAAAAATCCGCTGTTCAGGAGAAACACATTGAAAAATATTTGAAAAGTAGTGATACAGCGTTTTTTGAATTTGCCGATAAGTTTTTTGGTTTGTACTTAAAGTATCTGGAAAAAGAAGGTTATTCCTTGAATTATGCTGTCGACTCTTACATTAAATTATGTACTGATACATTGTCTGAAGAGATACAATTTATAAAAACTGGAAAATATACTATGCAAAGTTCTGAACAAGCACTATCAGAAGTATATAACAATGATGACGTCATGAGAGCATACATGTATGGACTGGCATTTTCGCAGTTTCTTTGGAAGAATCATTACAGTATATTCAACTTTTATAATGACTACTTGCAAAAAACAGAAAGTATAAGGAGATATCTTGAAATAGGCCCAGGCCATGGTTTGTTTTTATGGTCGGCTATCAAAAAGTTTTCTCATTCAATCTTTACAGCAATTGATTTAAGCAGCACTTCTCTAGAACTTTCTCAGGGATTTATTAATTTTGTATTTTCAAACACACAGAATATTGCTTTTATAAATACGAATATTTATGATTGGGATTGTGAGGATAAATTTGATTTTATCACTATGGGTGAAGTGCTGGAGCATGTTGAAGACCCTTGTAGGTTATTGAAAAGACTAAGCGATTTATTAATTGCTGATGGGAATGTTTTTATTTCTACATGCATTAATTGCCCTGCAGTAGACCATATTTATTTATTTAAAAATGTAGATGCAATAAGGGAAATAATTAGAGAAAGTGGTTTAAGGATAAAAAAAGAACTATTATTGCCTTTGCAAAGTATAACGGAAACAATTAACTACGCAGCTATTTTAAATAAAAATGATTCATTCTATAGTTAATTTAATTGGTTTGACCCTATGCCTCTGGTGGTGGTAGTTGACTAAGTTTTTATCATATTGGTATCGCATCCAGAGAAATGGAAGGCACCGTTGACTTATACAGAAAGATGGGTTCCCTGTTCTCTGGTCCTTTATTAGGTGTATATTGTCAGGTGGTATTAAATTCTATTAAAAAACGACCTTTGCTTCTTATTGTAAAGACTCCAAAAAGGGAATGGACCATATGGCGGTATGGCAAAAGGGCGGGATGAGGTGACACGTCTTAAAGCCCCTGCTATTTTATAACGATAGTGGGAAGTTATATATAATTTGATGGTCAAACTGTCAAAAAGATGGATAGATTATAATGAAACAAGAATTAAAAAAATGGAATATTGTAATAATTGCTGATGCTTTTTTTATTAGTGAAAATGATACATTGCATCATACCGATGATTTTAGATTGTCTGTAAACAATGTATTAATGACTTATACTAATCTTAAACGTTATTTTAAAGATAGGGATATTATCTATAGCGATGAACAAAATAAAATTAATTATAAGGATCTCCAGAAACCATATAGACAAATTAAGGCTAACGGCCTGCACTTATATTCATTATTAACTCATAATGGATTTAATGTAGATTTAATTAATTGTTTTGACTCTAATGATATTGAGAATTGGAATATACTAAATAAAGAAAACCTAATAGTCTTAATCTCAACCACATTTCTGAGTGCTAATAAAGTAAGAAAACTTGTTGGACTAATTAAAGAAAAAGTAAATACTAAAATCGTTGTTGGTGGTACTGTCGTTTATCAAAGCAAAATTCTTTACGAGAAAAGAAATCAAAAAGGATTTTCTTCTAAAGAAATAGATTTATATTATTTCTTTCGAATACCAGAAATTGATAAGAGAGTAGATTATTATATTTATGATGAACATGGAGAAAATACGTTAATTGAGCTTTTAAAGTCAATAATAAACGATAAAACACCATATTCCATAAATTTAATCCGCTATGCAAATGAAAAATTAATAATGGGCGATTATGTTCCTGAAAAATTTGATATTAATGATTATCCTATATCTTATGAAAATAAATACATTAGCACAACTATGCCAATAGCTGGTAGCTATGGATGTCCATTTAAGTGTGCTTTCTGCAATTTTTCTAGAAAAATGTTTTCATCAAAATCACTGAGTACTTTACGAAATGAATTACAACAAATAAATAGTTTAAGATTTGTTGAACAAGTATGGTTTACAGATGATAATTTTCTTCTGACAGGTAAAAAACTAGAAGATTTTTGTAATATGATGATTAAAGAGGATTTTAATTTTTCCTGGAGAAGTTTTATCAGGGCTGATTCAATTAGTTCTACAAATGTCAAACTGTTAAAGAAATCAAAAATTAATATGGCTATGATTGGTTTAGAATCGGGAAGCCAAAAAGTTTTAAAAAGAATGAATAAAAAAACAAGTATTGAGGATTTTAAAAGAACATTCGAACTTTTAGCAGAACATAATATTGATATAGAAATATCTGTTATTATTGGATTTCCAGGTGAGACAGAAGAAACGGTTACAGAAACAATTGATCTTTTAAACTCAATCCCTTTATCAACAGATTCAATTAACTATTTATATATATTTCCATATTCCTTAGTCCCTTTTTCGGAAATATTCGAAAATAGAGAAAAATATAAAATAGATGGATTGTTTTGTAGATGGAATCATGAAACTATGGATTCCAATAACGCTAAAGAAATGTGCTTAAAAGTATTTTTGGGAACTGAAAGATTGTATATGAAATATTTTGATAATTATCATGGTGATAGAAGAAAATTAAAAGAAATATTTAACATACGTACTAATTTGATGAAGACAAGGATATTATCTAACAATGCATTAGAAAATGAATTATGGTCCAGTTTGAAAACTGCTATTTCGAGTTGACATGTTGCTAAAGTGGGTTTGCACTGTCACTCGATTCTGTTCTTAGGACGTCAGCCTACCAGTATTCTAAGGTTAAAACAACAGACGTTCAGATATAGGGCTATCAAATGAGTTTGAAAAATAATAATTTCATTCTTTTCTGTACAGGTGCTATAGGACAATGACACATAAGAAGCCTTAAAAACCTGAGATAAAACGATACCTTTATGTATGGTCTCAACAGGGAATTAGCAGTAGGGGTTTCTCAGGAACATGGCGTTAGATCTTTGAATAAAAATGACTCAATATATGGTTGATCTAAAATTTCATCATATTGGTATCGCTACCAGCAAAAAGGAAGGTACAGTTGACTTTTACGAAAAGATAGGCTTCCAGTCCTCAGGTCCTTTAGTGGATGTAAAACAGGAAGCCGAAATAGTTTTCCTGAGAAAAAACGAACATCCTTTAATTGAACTTGTTATTCCCATTAGTAAGAAAAGTCCGGTAGCGAATATTATTAAAAAAGGAGCCTCACTTTATCATATTTGTTACGAAGTTAATAATTTAGAAGATAGCCTAAAATATTTTCGAGCAAGTAAATTTGCTATTATTGTAGAACCTGTTGAAGCAATAGCCTTTAACAATCGAAAAATTGCTTTTGTATATGGTGAACAGGCAGGTTTAATAGAATTGCTCCAGAGCACTTACATATGATGGTGTATATTATACAATAAAATGGAGGTTAAATTATGAGCATAGAAAAAGTTCAGGATGTATTTCGAGAAGTATTTGACAACCCGGAATTAAAGATTTTTCCTGAAATGACTCCCAAAGATGATGAGGATTGGGATTCTTTCGGTCATATTAAGCTTGTTTTGGCTTTGGAAAGTGCTTTTGATATCTCTTTTTCAACGGATGAGATTGCTGAACTGTATAATGTGGGAGATATGATAAAAATACTCCAGCACAAAGGTATTGATGTCTCATTGTAGATAAAAAAAACGATAAATAAAAAGGAAATAATGTCTTAAATGGAAGCTATGTCAAAAGGTAATATAACAAAGGCTTTAAAGTTTGTGGGAGTGAGTCACGGGTAGGTTGTTTATCTCTACTCGGACTTGTGTCTCTGGAGGGGGAGGCGGAATTAAATATCGAGAGGAGTTTTACAATGTTTATTTAGAGTGTATCTTAGAACTTGTTAGAGAACAAGGTGCCCTGGGCGTTCCAGCCTTCACCACTTAAGTAGCCAGATTCGATATTGATTTTATTTGAGAGGAAACGCCTTCTATGAGCGGTGGTATCAGGGGTGACAACAGAGTTCTGGATATGGTATATTGTAGCGCACTATCTTAAGAAGCAGGTAGTAGTATGAACAGACAGCTTATACTGAAACCGGTTTGGTTTTTGGCTTTTCAAAAAATAAACCTTGGATGCAGTTATCCCCGGACTGAAGAACGCCGAGGGCTTTACTCTGGCAAAATTGTTTTTGGACTTTCTCCGAAAACTATTTTGTGATGTGGATATCACTTATAAATCGCTTCTGCTTGTCCAAATAAACCCGACCACCTCAATTTGTTAAAATGAAAGATAAGATAATATCACGAGTTAGAGAATTTAAAAGGACGGAATTGGAGGAAGCATTCGATCTGATTCAGGTTTCAGCCGGTGAACACCTTCTCAAGAAAGATTGGATTGCTAAGCAAAATTGGAGTATATTCGACAATCCTGTTAAGGAGGCTGCTGTACCTGAAGGCCATATTGTAGAAAGGAGCAATAAACTGATAGGTTTTATTGGTTGTTCTTGTAGATTATTTAAATTAAGGGATTCTTTTTTGGTAGCTGTTTCATTTCAAAATCAAGTAGTTCATCCCGAGCATAGGGGTATTGAAGGGGTACGTTTTACAAAGAAATGTATAGAATATTTTAAAGGATATGTTCTGATAGGTACGGCTTTCAATAAAGTTAGTTCAATAGTCTGGGAGAGATTTGGGGCTAGAAGTGTAGTTGATACCGATTTAACCTTTAATGGTATAATCTCTGCCCAAAATTATATCAATAATATAACCATGAGCAGGTTTCCAAATCTATTGAAATATGCCAACCGTCTTGGTTTTTTATCCTATTTTTCAAGGCTTTTCTTGAAAATATTTAAGAAAACTGAGCTTAAAGTCTTTGTTAATATATATGAAATAGAGTATCCATACCAACTAAATCTTAATAAAAAAGATAAGATTGATAACCTATGTAAAAAATACTCTACACTTTATGATATTGGCATATACAGAAACTACGAATATCTATGTTGGAGGTACTTAAAGCATCCCTTATATAAATACCATATATTTGCTTTAAAAAAGGAGCGTAATCTCATAGGTATAGGTATAGTAAAGGTTGTAGATACCTCCAGAACTGTCCAGGTGTGCGAGCTTATTTATGAACCAGATTTATTTGAGATAGAAAAATACATGTTTTTTGCGGCAATGAGTACAGGTAAGAAGAACGGTGGTGCTGTTATTAGTAGCAAAATCATAAATTACAAATTTAAAGAAGTATTTAAAGAATTAAAACTTGATGTCCACAAAAGAGATTATTATTCATATATGATTGTTGCTAAAGAGAAGAATTTAGGAAGAGTGCTTTTTACCTATGGAGACTTTAAAGATAATTAATCAGAGGGGGTTTTTATGCAATCTTTAAATCTGGTTATTATGACACAGTCTTTGGGCAGAAGGGATTCTAGTTGTTTATTACCTTCAATCTATTTGGGATAATAACGACCAGATTTTTTCTTTGATATGTGATGAAACTATTATTGATATTGATCAAAAAGGACTCTGGTTTATATGATTCAGCAGATAAAACAATTAATTAAAGCATTGGCTTTAAAGAATCCTTCAGAAGCAAACTACAAATTTGTCTTAAAGGACTGGATATTACTAAAAGACTTAAGTGCTATATCGAGGGTTTTGGAGACAAAAAGATTCTCACAGAATCTCGATCCCGTTATCATGACAGGGCCGAAAGCAGGAAGAGTAATGATATTGGCCCCTCATCCGGATGATGATATTTTTGCTTCAGGCGGTACAATTTTACACATGATCAGAAACGGATGTCATATTAAAGTTGTATATTTGACCTCTGGAAGTTCAACTCCATACAGTGATGAGAGTAATCAGGTTTTATCTGATGAAGCATCTGCAAGAGAAGAAGAGGCTTTATGTATTGCTGGAAGGCTTGGAACAGATATAGAGTTTTGGCGGTATGGTTGTAAGGGAATCAAGGTAAACGATGAAGCTGTTAACAGGCTAAGGAAAGTATATTCTGAGGTTAAACCCGATTGTATGTTTGTACCTTTTTTGGCCGACGATAATGACGACCATCGGCGGAGCATACATCTGTTTTATGAGGCGTTTAAGGATTTTGGAAGGTTGAATTTTGAAATATGGGCGTATCAGGTTTATTCTACTATTCTTCCAAATGTTGCTGTTGACATAACGGATGTCATTGGGGAGAAATTGAAGCTTGTTGAAATCTATAGGTCTCAGAAGAGAAGCAGAGACTGGGCACACTATATAAAAGGGCTTAATGCTTTCAATTGCCGTTTCTTAAAAACAAATGAGCCAAGATATGCAGAGCTTTTCTTTGTTGTACCTGCTGATGAATATTTGCGACTCTGTAGATTATATTTCCAGAATCCTGCCTCAAATATTTATTATTCAGATTCTTACAAGTAGTCAGTTGTTGTAAGATTGTTAAGAATTAATACTCTCAAATCATTCTGTTCTTATCCCTTAACCTCTGAACTCTGAACTTTTGAATGGTTACAAAATATGTGTGGAATAATAGCTATAGTAAGTTTTAAAAATCACAGGCATAATTTATCCAAACTGCCTGAGATGTCAGGAATGATCAAACATCGTGGCCCTGATGATGAGGGTTATGCCCTATTTGATGTTAAGTCAAATAACTATAAAATTTATTATGGAGATGATACTCCTGAAAATGTAATCAGTTCTCAATTAAGGTTTGCTCCTAAAGTTAAATATCAATATCCTGGCGAATGTTTTACTGTTGGACTTGCACATAGAAGATTGTCAATAATAGACTTAACCTCTTCAGGTCACCAACCTATGTGTGATGAGACTGGTAGATTATGGATTGCGTACAATGGAGAGATTTACAACTTTGAGGATATTAGAGAAGAGTTAAAGCAATTGGGTTACTCTTTTTTTAGCAACTCTGACACTGAGGTTATAATTAAAGCGTATATGGCATGGGGTAAGGATTGTCAGAACAGGTTTAACGGTATGTGGGCATTTGTAATTTGGGATAATTTAAAGAAGGAACTATGGATATCCAGGGATCGTATGGGTGTGAAACCTCTTTATTATATGTTTCATGATGGTTTTTTCATTGTATGCTCGGAGTTAAAGTGTTTAATGCCCATAATAAATCTGCAGCCTAACTTCATGGAGGTATATGCTTATCTTCTCGATGGTCCGAGTGAAAAACACCCTGAAACTTTTTTTGAAAAAGCATACCGTTTCCCTGCGGGGCACAGTTCTATATTTAAAACAATTTCCGGTGATAGGGGTCTGGTTTTAGAAAGGTACTGGGAACTATCGCGTTCTTCTGAAGAGAGAATATTTTCAAAAAAGAAGTTAAGAGAATTATCTGAGCAATACTACTATTTGTTAGAGGATGCAGTAAGAATCAGATATTATGCGGATGTGAAGGTCGGTTGTGCCCTTTCAGGAGGATTGGATAGCTCTTCAATCAGCTATCTTGCTGATGGGATTGTAAATCAGAATGGCAAAGCAGATGAGGTTGTAACAGTCTCAAATGT
>Ga0187827_10007147_pt1 | contig 12505 bp, 10 predicted proteins | sample ETNtaG_39_FD_167969 | JGI IMG/M metagenome (GOLD analysis project Ga0187827, IMG submission 167969) | Marine microbial and viral communities from oxygen minimum zone, Eastern Pacific Ocean - ETNP2014_SV_150_PacBio MetaG (Illumina Assembly) | ecosystem: Environmental > Aquatic > Marine > Hypoxic... | reverse complement strand
TCGCGGAGCATCCCATGTAGCAAATAAACGTCGATAAGAATTTACATTAGGTGCGTGAATCGGCATTAACTTTGGAGTGTATTCTTGCAGGCCCCCAATGTAATTTTTCATTGTCTGAGAAATAGTATTTTTCTTATTATAAAAAACATTTTTATCATTTTTTTTATTATATAATGATTGATGAAGATGCATCGCACTTCCAGGCTGATTTTCAATAGGTTTTGCCATGAATGTTGCATACAGTTTGTGTTTGATAGCTGACTGTCTCAGTGTTCGTTTAAAAAGAAACACTTGATCAGCTAATTCCAGAGGGTCACCATGTTGAAAATTTATTTCCATTTGTGCTGATCCGCTTTCGTGATTTATTGTATCTATTTCAATATCCTGCTCTTCACAATAGTTGTAGACATCTTCAAATAAAGGATCAAATTCATTTATAGCATCAATTCCATAAGACTGTTTGCCAGTTTCCTTTCTTCCTGATTGTCCTATTGGCACTTCTAAAGGGTAGTCAGAATCAGGATTTGGTTTTACTAGATAAAATTCAACTTCTGGTGAAACTACGGGCTTATAATCTTCATCATCATACATTTTTAGGATTTTTTTTAAAACTGCACGACTTGAGTTAATTACAGGAGATCCATTTAAATTAACTGCATCACATATGATTTGCGCAGTAGGGTCTTCATACCAAGGGACTGGACGAATAGAGTTAAAGTCAGGCCTTAGAATTACGTCAATATCAGTTGGGTTATAAACATCTATTGGCAATTCTTCATCATCTTCTGTTGCATAGCCACCAGAGATTGTTTGAATAAAAATAGATTGGGGAAGTCTATGGCTATCATCTTTTAAACCTCTAATGAATTTATCTGAAGGAAGTATTTTTCCTCTGGCAATGCCACCTAAGTCTGGCACTAAACACTCCACTTCAGTTATATAATTCTCTTTTAACCAATTTTCAAATTTGTTTATCATGGATAATTGATATTATTAATAAAATATGTAATTCTTATTTATAAAAAGAATTGAGATATTACTATTCGCATTTAACATTATGACCTTTAGCAAAAAAAAAACATATGAACAACATGATAATGAAGAAGGAAGTTTTTATAAAAACTCTGTAAAACCCTTTGAATTTAGTAAAAGGTTAGAGAATAATCTTGATATAGATTTATGTGTTGTTGGCGGTGGATTAACAGGAATATCAAGTGCTCTGAATCTTGCTAGAGAAGGATATTCTGTTGCATTATGCGAGGCGAGAACTTTAGGTTGGGGGGCTTCAGGAAGGAATGGAGGTCAGCTTGGCATTGGAATGCGAAAAGATCAGTTTTTTATTGAAAAAAAATTTGGTTTTGAGCAAGCAAAAGAGTTATGGAATCTTGGACTGGAAGCAGTGAGTGAAACAACAAAATTAATTTCAAAATACAATATTCAGTGTGCCTTACAAAAAGGAGTTATACATGCTGGATTTTCAAAACGAAATATGGATGATTTTCATTTTGAAATAGATCATATGCATAAGCATTACAATTATGATGGATATAAATTTTTCAACAAATATGAAATTAAAGAAGAGATTAATAGTGATATTTATAATTCTGGCTTGTTAAATAATGATAATTATCATTTAAATCCATTAAAGCTGTTATTAGGATTAGCAAATGAGTTGACTAAGCTGAAAGTTAGAATTTATGAAAATACACCCATTACTAAAATATTGAAAGATAGAGATGGTTTAAAAGTTTATTCAGAGTCTAAAATTATAAAGGCTAAAAAAGTAATTGTATGTTGTAATGGATATTTAGACAAGCTTTTGGGAAATATTAGAAATAAATTTATGCCAATCAATAATTATATGATTGCTACCGAACCATTAGGAGAGGATAAGGCAAGAGAAATAATCAAAAATAACTATGCGGTTTCAGATACAAGATTTATAATTGATTATTATCGTTTTTCAGAAGATTGGCGACTACTTTTCGGCGGAGGAGAAACTTTTACATCAAGATTCCAGCATAACTCTATGAAATTTGTACAGCAAAGAATGTACAGAGTTTTTCCAATGCTAAAAAAATATAAAATAGATTATTCATGGGGAGGAACTTTAGCTATTACTGTAAATCGTCTTCCAAGTTTTGGTACATTAATGGACGAAAATATTATATATGCTCACGCATATTCTGGCCATGGATTAGCATTAAGTACTCTTGCAGGAAAATTAATATCAGAAAAAATATCTGGAAAATCAGAACGTTTTAATTTCTTTAACAAGATAAAACATCTTTCAATACCAGGTGGTGATATTATCCGTAGACCAATTTATACTTCTGCAATTATTTTCTATAAAATAAAAGATTTTTTTAATTTCAATTAGCTTTTCGAAGCTCTTGTAAGTCTATCATTAATAGTTTTTCCCAAACTATGATTAGGTACTGGCGCTACAGCGATACCGATACTTTGCGAATCATCTAATTTATGTAAATAATCATAAAGATTTTTACCAGCCTCTTCTAAATTTCCTGAAGTACTTAAATTAAGATCCATAATTTCCGATTTTAAATTATTCGTTCCAAAATTTAATAAAGCCTCGCCTTTCAAAACTGAATTTACATTTATTCTCAATGGTAGATTCGGGGAATAGTGCTTTATCTGCTGCCCGGGAGATAGGTTTGAAAAATTGCTATGATTTTCTAAAATAATATTTGGAATTATTTTTTCAATAACTTCTAAAGTTAAACTCCCTAATCGTAATATTTTTGGATTGTCATTGCTTGCATTAATAATAGTGGATTCCAGGCCATAGAAACTTTTTCCACCATCTAGAATAAAAATATTATCTTTTAATTTCTTTGATAAGTGAATTATTTTTGTTGAGGAAAGTTTTGTAGAAATATTTGCACTTGGCGCTGCTATGGGAAATTCAAGGTTTTGAAGTAATGCATGTGCAGTAGGATGTTTTGGAATTCTGCAAGCAACAAATTTTTTATGATTGGACAGTATAGGATTTATATTTGAAGTTTCTTTTTTTTCCAAAATAAGGGTTAAAGGCCCAGGCCAAAATTCATTCGCAAGCTCATAAGATGAATCACTAATCACAAAGTCTTTTTCAATACTATTAATGTTTTTAAAATGACAAATTAATGGATTATTACTTGGGCGATTTTTGATTTTATAAATTTTTTTGATAGCATTCTCATCGGTAGCATTTCCTCCTAAACCATAAACAGTTTCTGTTGGAAAAATAACTAGATCGCCATTTTCTAATACTTTTTGGGCTTTTCTTATATTAATTTCCACATCATTTATGTTTAAAATAGGTTTCATAAGCTAATAAAGTTGATATTATCTTATTAACATAACAAGTCTATTTTATCATGGGTAAAGTTTTAGCATTCACAAATCAAAAAGGTGGAACAGGTAAAACAACGTTGTCCGCGAATCTTGCAGTACTTTGGAGTAATAGTCAGTATAAAGTTGCAGTAATCGATGGAGACCATCAAAAAAGCCTTACATACTGGATTGAGGCACGAAAAAAATACTATGGAGAAGGAGATATTGGCATTGATGTACTTTCCTACAATTCACATAGTTTAGGTGAAGATATCAAGAAAATAAAAAGAAAATATAACTTTATCGTAATAGATAGCCCTCCTTCAATTACATACGATACGATACAAATAGTCAAGAATGCAGACAGAGTATTTGTTCCTGCGATGCCGAGCCCCGTGGATTTAATGGCAACCATACCCTTTTTAAATTTAACAAAACAAGAAAGAAAAAAATCAACAGTTGTCTTAAATAGAGTTTTGCCAAGGGTTCGACTAACAGAGGCAATGATATTACGTTTAAGATATGCCGGAGCTAAAATTGCACGTTCACGAATTTCAAGCAAAACTATTTATGCAGAAACTTTTTCTGCAGGAAGAGGGGTGGTTGATATTAGTGTTAATTCTGATGCATCAAGAGAGATAATTAATCTTGGCAATGAAATTTTAAGAAATCTTTAGTTTATTCAACTAAAAAATAATTGGTTTATTTACCAAAATTAAATAAATAATATGACCAATATAACTACTCTTATTCTAACCGCAGGAAAAAGTTCTAGGTTTAAAAGCAATAAATCAAAAATATTTCATGAATTAGCAGGTTTACCGGTCATTGATCACATTTACAACAAGGCTAAAAAAATTTCAAAAAACAATATTATATTTGTTTGTAATAAGAATAATATTAACAGTCTTAAAAAACGCTTTAATAATTGTAAATTTGCTCTTCAAAAAAATCAAAATGGAACAGCAGATGCTGTACTATCCGCAAAAAAATTAATTAATAAAGAATCAAGTATTTTAATTTTATTTAGTGATGTTCCTTTAATAACTTTATCCACTTTAAAAAAAGCAACTAATATTTTCATAAAAGATAAATTAACCGGACTGATGATAGCTTTTGATTCAACTGATCCATCTGGTTATGGCAGAGTAATTACAAAAGGAACAAAAGTGGAATCTGTGGTAGAGGAACTTAACGCCAGTCCAAATATTAAAAAAATTTCACTTTGTAATGCTGGAGTAATGTTATCTAATTATGAATTATTATTTTCATTTATCGATAAAATAAGTAATAAAAACAAAAAAAGAGAGAAATATCTTCCTGACATATTTGCTATTTGTCATCAAAATAAAAAAAGTTTTCAATATATTTTATGTAAAGAAGAAGAAATGCTGGGCATTAATACTTTAGATGATTTCAATAAAGTTGATGAAATTTATCAAAATTTACTCATAAGAAATTTAATTGAAAAAGGGGTTAAAATTATTAATTCTAAAACAGTAAGAGTTAGCTATGACACTCAAGTAGGAAAAAATTCTGTAATAGAGCCATTTGTTTTTATAAAAAATGGAGTAAAAATAAAAGATCAAGTTATTGTTAAAAGCCATTCTGTTCTTGAATCTTCAATTATTGGCAAAGGTTCATCGATAGGCCCGTTTGCACGACTTAGACCTGGAAGTGTGATAGGAGAAAATGTAAAAATTGGTAATTTTGTAGAAATAAAAAATTCAAAAATTGGAAATAAAAGCACAATAGCACATCTTAGTTATATTGGTGATAGCATATTAGGAAAAAATATTAATATTGGAGCAGGAACTATTACTTGCAATTATGATGGAAAGAAGAAAAATAAAACTATCATAGAAGATAAAGTTTTTATTGGATCTAACACTTCACTTGTTGCGCCTTTGAAAATTGGGAGAAATTCGAAAACAGGGGCAGGAAGCGTAGTTACAAAAAATATTCCTAGCAATTCATTAGTTGTTGGACATGATAAATTAATAATTCCAAATAAAACAAGAAAAAAATAGTAAGTTTGTACTTGTTCGAGGATTCAAGAAGGTCTAATACGCTGTCTAATTTTATGAATAATAATTGGAAATCAAGTAGTTGGAAAAACAAACCAGCTAAGCACTTGCCTAATTACAAAGATGAAGCAGCATTAGAATCAGTTTTGAAAAAGATATCAAGATATCCTCCTTTAGTTTTTGCTGGTGAGGCTAGAAATCTTGAAAAGCAACTTGCAAAAGTCGTAAGAGGAAGAGCTTTTTTACTACAAGGAGGAGATTGCGCGGAAAGTTTTACTGAGTTTAATCCAAATAACATACGTGATTTATTCAAAGTTATACTTCAAATGTCTGTTGTTTTAACTTTCGGAGCATCATGTCCTGTTGTTAAGGTTGGTAGAATAGCAGGTCAATTTGCTAAGCCTCGATCACAGGAAACAGAAGTGAAAAATGGTGTTTCACTTCCCTCTTATAAGGGTGATATTATTAACAAAATCGATTTTGATGAAAAATCAAGAGAACCCAATCCTCAACGATTAATTCAAGCTTATAATCAGTCTGCCGCAACTTTGAATTTACTTAGAGCTTTCGCTCAAGGGGGGTTTGCAAATTTAAAACAAATTCACCAATGGAATTTAAATTATGTAGATGAAGGTCAATCAAAAGAAAAATTTGAAGAAATGGCAAAGAGAATTGATGAATGTCTAATCTTTATGGAAGCATGTGGAATTAATGATCAAAATGTAAGACAAATGAGTGAAACAGATTTTTTTACAAGCCACGAAGCACTTTTATTGCCTTTTGAAGAAGCAATGACTAGAATAGATAGCACAACCGGTAGGTGGTACGATGTTTCCGCTCATATGCTTTGGGTAGGTGATCGAACCCGTCAATTGGAAGGTGCGCATATTGATTTTGTTAGAGGAATTGCAAATCCAATCGGAGTAAAAGTAGGTCCAACAACCAACACTGATGAACTTATTAAGATAATAGACACTATAAATCCAGAAAACACTGCTGGAAGGATAACTCTAATCTGCAGAATGGGTGCTGAAAAAATTTCTTCAAAATTACCCCCTATAATATCTTCTGTCAGCAAAGAAGGAAAAAATGTAGTTTGGGCATGTGATCCAATGCATGGAAATACAATTAAAGCATCGAATGGATATAAAACTAGAGCATTAACAAATATTATTTCAGAAATTGAAAAATTCTTTAAAATTCACAGGTCTGAGGGCACATATCCAGGGGGGATACATATAGAGATGACAGGTCAGGACGTGACAGAATGCATTGGAGGCGTTCAAAAGATTAAAGAAAGTGATTTAAAGAGCAGATATCATACGTATTGTGATCCCCGCTTAAATGCTTCACAGTCTTTGGAATTGGCTTTTTTATTGTCTGAATTCCTAAAAGAAGAAAGAATGAGAATCCAGCAGACTTCCAAAATATAGTATTACTGCTATATAATTATTTATGAAAACAGAGGAAAGAATTCAATACATTCTTGATTGGATAAAGCAATATTGTAATACAATTAAATCTCAGCCAGTAACTCTTGTTATAGGAGTTTCTGGGGGTGTAGATTCAGCAGTTGCTAGCACTTTATCAGCAAAAACTGGTTTAAAAACAATAGCAGTTTCAATGCCGATTAAACAAAATGATAAACAGCACGATTTAAGCATAAGACATCTAGAGTGGCTTAAATCCAATTTTGACAATGTGATTACCAAAGAAATTAGTTTGGATAGTATTTTTTCTTCTTTTGAAGAAACTATGCATAATTTCAGAAATAATCTTGCTTTCGCTAATTCCCGGTCCCGTCTAAGAATGATAACTTTATATCAAATTGCACAATCTAATAACGGATTAGTTGTCGGAACTGGCAATAAAGTTGAAGATTTTGGCGTGGGCTTTTATACAAAATACGGAGATGGAGGCGTAGATATTTCTCCTCTAGCTGATTGCACAAAAACACAAGTTTGGGAAATAGCATCAAAAATATCCATTATTCAAGATATTATAGAAGCACAACCAACAGATGGTTTATGGGATGATAGCCGCAATGATGAAAAACAACTTGGCTTAACTTATAAGCAAATAGAAGAGGCAATGGACAATAAAGATAGCAAATATTATGAAAAATATATGCAAATCAGAAAACCAAATTTGCATAAAATGAAACCAATACCTATTTGCTTTTTTGAGGATGATTAATTGACATTTAAAACTCGTTTTGCACCCAGTCCAACTGGCCTGCTTCATATGGGCAATGCTAGATCCGCTGTAATAAATTGGGCATATGCAAAAAACATAGGTGGTGAGTTTATCCTTAGAATTGACGATACTGATTTAGAGAGAAGTAAAAAAGAATATGAAAATAAGATTAAAGAAAATCTTTCATGGCTCGGTCTTTCATGGTCCAAAACATTTAATCAGTCACAAAGAAAAAATACATACGATGAAAAAATTTTGTTATTAAAAAAATTAAAAAAAATATATCCTTGTTTTGAAAATGCTGAAGAACTTTCATTAAAAAGAAAAACTCAATTATTATCAGGAAAACCACCTATTTACGATAGAAGCTCACTAAAGTTAACTTCTGAACAAATAGAAAATTTAATCAAAAAGGGAAAAACTCCTCACTGGCGTTTTAAACTAGAAGAAGAGATAATTGTATGGCAAGATTTGTTAAAAGGAAAAGTATCTTTTGACAGTAATAATTTATCTGACCCAGTTTTAATTAGAGAAGACGGCAGCTTATTATATCATTTGCCCTCTGTTATTGATGATATTGAAGAAAACATAACAGATATAATTAGAGGAGAAGACCATATTACTAATACCGCGTTTCATATTCAATTATTTAAATCATTAAAAGCTAAGGTTCCCCGTTTTGGCCATCATCCATTTCTTACTGATGAAAAAGGTAAAAGTTTTGAAAAAAGATTAGGTAGCCTATCAATTCAAAAAATGTATGAAGATGGGTTTGAAAGCTTAACTTTGCTTAATTATTTACTTAGCATAGGAACAAGTAAAAACTTATCAAAAGAAAAAGATGTAAATATGCTAGTTAATAATTTTGATATTAATTCCTTAGCATCTTCATCTCCTAAGTTTTCAATAAATGTACTCAAATTATTAAACAAGGATATGCTTCAATCATATGATTTTTCTGACGTTAAACAAAAGTTTTTTGATTTAAATGTAATGGATATAAATGAAGATTTTTGGATCTTTATAAAAAATAATATTAATTTTTTTTCTGAAAGTTTGGATTGGTTTAATACAATCAATTCAACAGAAACATATATTGATAATTCAAATGATTATTTAAATTTAGCTGCTGAACTTTTACCTGAAGGCCCTTTTGATGAAACAACATGGGATATTTGGATTGATTTAATCAAAAATAAAACTGGCAAAAAGGGAAAAGATCTATTTATGCCTATAAGATTAGCACTTACTGGTAGAGAAAAAGGCCCTGAGTTAAAACATTTACTGCCTTTATTGACCAAAGAACATATACTGAAAAAACTTGGTTATATATAAAAAAATATTACTAAATATATAATCATACTAAATTACTCGACATTAAAACATTTTTAATTTAGCAATTCTCAAACAATGGAAAACAAGATTTACTTATTTGACACCACACTAAGAGACGGTCAACAAACCACTGGCGTAAATTTTTCAGTTAGTGATAAAATGGTCATTATAAGAGCGCTTGACGAATTAGGAATTGATTACATCGAAGGAGGGTGGCCAGGAGCAAATCCAACGGACGATCAGTTTTTTAGCAGAGAGATACAATTAACCAACGCTTCTTTGACAGCGTTTGGTATGACTAGACGACCAAGTTGTAGTGCCGCAAATGATCCTGGTTTAAATTCTCTAATAAACTCTAAAGCTACTTCTATTTGTATTTTTGGAAAATCATCTTTATTTCAAGTTAAAGAAGCTTTGGGCATTGATGAAAATGAGAATCTTAAAATGATAAGTGAAAGCATCCTAGAAATTAAAAATAAAAATAAAGAACCTATTTTTGATGCTGAGCATTTTTTTGACGGATATAAATTTGATAGTGAATATGCAATAAAATGTATAAAATCTGCCTATGATTCAGGCGCAAGATGGGTCGTTTTATGCGATACAAACGGTGGAACACTACCTGATGAAATTTATAATATTGTTAAAGAAGTTACTACGATTATTCCTGGAAAAAATTTAGGTATACACGCGCATAATGACACAGATAATGCCATTGCAAATACATTGACAGCTATTAATGCAGGAGTAAGACATGCTCAAGGAACTCTAAATGGTTTGGGTGAGAGGTGTGGCAATGCTAATCTAATTTCATTAATACCAACTCTAATTTTTAAAACCAATTTTGATATTAATATAAAAAAAGAGAATGTTAAAATCTTACCAAGGATTTCTAGAATATTAGAAGAGATTTTAAATGTGCCTCAATCAAAACAAGCTCCTTATGTAGGGGAATATGCTTTTTCACATAAAGGTGGAGTACATGCTTCTGGTGTTGAAAAAAATCCATCAACATATGAACATATTAATCCAGAATTAGTTGGTAATTCAAGAAATGTGATTGTTTCTGATCAGTCAGGAAAATCAAATTTGATTAATCAATTAAAAAAAATGTCTATTGATATAAATGAAAATCAAATAAAAAATATTCTTCATATAATTAAACAAAAAGAATCTGAAGGCTTCTCTTATGATACTGCTTTAGCTAGTTTTGAAATCTTAGTGAGAAAAGAATTAGATCAGATTGAGAATTATTACACTTTGCAAAAATTTAGAGTTACAGATGAAAGAAGATGGAATGCAAAAGGCCAATTAGTTACTGAATCTGAGGCTAACATCAATGTTATTGTTAATAATGAAGAAATAATGACTGTCGGTATAGGAAATGGTCCTGTAAATGCACTTGATAGCGCATTACGTAAAGCTTTGATTAAATTTTTTCCTACCCTAGAGAATTTAAAACTTTCTGATTATAAAGTTATGATTCTTTCTCCTGAAAAAGGTACAGGAGCAATAACAAGAGTTTTTATTGAATCTGTAGATGAAAAAAATAAACATTGGACGACCATTGGTGTATCACCAAACATTATAGATGCATCTTATAATGCAATTTATGATAGCATTGCTTACAAGTTATTTTATGATTTAAAATAACAGTAGTGATAAGTAACAATCCTTCAATAATATTAGTCAGACCTCAGTTGCCAGAAAATATTGGTATGGTTGCAAGAGCTATGGACAATTGTGGTTTTAAAAAACTGATTTTAATTTCTCCAAGAGAAAAATGGCCTAATCAAAAAGCAATTAAAGCTTCAGCTAACTCAAAAAAAATTATAGATAAAGTTATTGTTTTTCAATCTCTTAATAAAGCTCTATTATCTTTCAATTATGTTATAGCCACATCCAATAGGAAAAGATTTTTACAAAAACCCAGTCACAATAATTTTATTAAATTATTTAATGAAATTCCAACGAATAAAAAAATAGCTGTAGTTTTTGGGCCAGAAAATTCAGGATTATCAAATGAAGATCTTATGTTGTGTGATTCAATTTTCAATATTGAACTGTCTAAAACAAATAAATCTCTGAATTTATCTCATGCAGTATTATTATTTTCATACAAATGGAAAGAATATTTTCACATATCTTCAAATTTACATAGTTCTAATTTTATAAATAGAAAAATAGCATCAAAAAAAGAATTTCAACTATTTATGGACTATCTAAAAAATGAACTTGATGAAATAGGTTTTTTATATCCAAAGAATAAAAGTAAAAGTATGTTTAATAATATTCAAACAATGTTTTTACGTTCTGCGCTTAGTAAAATTGAAATTCAAACCTTATGGGGAATGATAAAAATGCTAAGAAATACATTAAAAAATAAGCGATTATAGAATTGACATAATAGATTATATCTCTATAAAACTTCGAATTATTTGAATATGACAAAAAGAACAACGACCAAATATAAAATTGATAGAAGATTGGGATGCAATCTTTGGGGTCGCCCAAAAAGTCCATTTAACAAGAGAAATTCTCGACCTGGTCAGCACGGAGCTTCAGGGCAGAGGAGAAAAATATCAGATTTTGGTACACAATTATTTGCCAAACAAAAACTTCGTTTCTATTATGGCGATCTTACTGAAAGACAATTTAGAAATATATATAAAAAAGCTTCAAATATAAAAGGTGACACAAGTCAGATATTTATTGAGCTTTTAGAAAGAAGACTTGATGCAGTTGTCTATAGAATGAAATTCGTTCCTACGATTTTTGCTGCCAGACAAATAGTTAATCACGGTCATGTTAAAGTAAATGGCAAAAGGGTAAACATACCTTCATATACGGTTAAGGATGGAGACGAGATATCTTTAAAAGACCAAAGTAAACAAATTAATCTTGTGCAAGAATCAATTGTTTCTCAAGAAAGAGAGATACCAGAATATTTAGAAGTTGATGTAAAGGAATTTAAAGGCAGATTTCTCAGAGCACCATTAATATATGATGTTCCCTATCCTGTAACAATGGAGCCTAATTTAGTAATTGAATATTATTCTCGTTAAATATGCTCCTCTTTTAGTTTATCGAAAATAAAAATTATTACAGCAATCCATATAATTACAAAAGAGATCAATTTATAATTACTAAAAGTTTCATTAAGTATCAAAATTGATGTTAAAAAATGAAAAGTTGGGGCTAAATAAAAAATTACACCCGCTAATCCAAGAGGAATATTTTTTAATCCAAAATTATAACAGAAAAGAGGAAAAACAGTCATAGCTCCTGTAAAAAATAAAAGAAAAGATGTTAATTTACTGTAATTAAAAAAATAAGCAGAATCGATTGAACTTAAATATATTAAATAAATAATCGCAAAAATACTTATCAAACCAGATTCATACAACAAACCTATTTCAGCAGAAACATTTATTTTTTTTCTGAACAAACCATAGAAAGCCCAAGTTAAACCAATAAGTATAGCAATATATGGAATAGTTTTAATGCTTATGAGTAGAAAAATTATTGATGAGAACATAAGAAGAAGAGATATAATCTTTAAAATAGAAAGTTTTTCTTTTAAAAAAATATTACCTAAACCAATGCTTATT
>Ga0187827_10007146_pt1 | contig 12506 bp, 9 predicted proteins | sample ETNtaG_39_FD_167969 | JGI IMG/M metagenome (GOLD analysis project Ga0187827, IMG submission 167969) | Marine microbial and viral communities from oxygen minimum zone, Eastern Pacific Ocean - ETNP2014_SV_150_PacBio MetaG (Illumina Assembly) | ecosystem: Environmental > Aquatic > Marine > Hypoxic... | reverse complement strand
ATTCAGATACGGTCATACAATTGGAATCCGTGGGTATAAGGTCCGCAGACACCATGTCGATGATGAACTCAGTAGAATCAAGGTGTTTCTTTCTGAGTAATGACATTATGAAATTTGCACTAAATCTGCCGGCATATTTTAAGATTGATTTGACGTCGCAAGATGATTCAATGGTTACGAAACCAATTCTTAAAAATGTATTTATGCGGAAATTTGAAAAGGAGTTGTTATTTCCTAAACAGGGTTTTTCAGGATATCCCAATGAAGCTGGACGTTTAATGGTAGGTGATAATTATCCACGTGTTAGGGAAGTCCTTGGGTTGAGAAATACTCCAAAGACAAACGGTCGATTATCCCAAGCCATTGAATGGAAATTGATTAATACGGAGCTGTTTTTGCGTCGCTTTAATAAGCATATTTAAAACCCTTTTCACAAGAATTAAAATAACTATATTTAACAGCTTAAAGGTGATGTGTTGGCCTCTATATATTTTATAATAATTGAACCAGTCTCTATTTCTATTATATCAGGGCTTGTACTTTATTATGTGGAATTCTGGTAAGGCATTTAGTTATGTTTTTCGTTCTCAATTATTCTGATATTAATGCTATTACCGGGGCGGTCGTTAAGGTGGAAAATCAACATAGCATACCCTGTCCAACTATTGAAGAGATGATGGTATTATACAAGACCGGATAAAAACAATAAGCAATACGTTATGATTTGTTTAGTATATAATTGGCTGGATATACGAAGTTGCCCGTAAAAGAATGAATATTCTTGGAATCATAGGTGCACGTTCCGGTTCTAAAGGAGTTAAAGATAAGAATATCCGCCGGTTGTTGGGCAAACCTCTTATTGGGCGTATAATCGAAACCTCTAAAGAATCTAAGTATATTAGCCGTGTAATTGTATCAACCGACTCAAAACACTATGCGGATATAGCACGTGAGTTTGGTGCTGAGGTGCCTTTTTTGCGTCCTGAAGAACTTTCTTCAGATTTGTCTCCTGATTATGATTATGTGCTTCATGCGGTCAAGTGGCTTAAGTCAAATGAAAACTATGAGCCCGATATAGTGGTCCGTCTAATGGCAACAGTGCCTTTGCAAACTACAGAAGATATCGATTTGTGTATTGAAGAGCTTATGAAGGATAGTAGTGCCCATTCTGCCGTTGTTATATCAGAGGCGTGCCAACACCCTTTTAAGGCACTAAAGCTTGTAGATGACAAGAAAGGCGGTCATTATCTTGTGTCTTACTTTTCTGAAAGTGGTAGAGAAGTAACACCTGTTGCTCGACAAAACTATGAAAAGGCATATTTCAGATCTAATATTATTGCCTGCCGACTTAATAAAATTTATAATACCGGTTCACTTACTGGTGATAAAGTAAGGTATCATATTATTCCTCAAGAGCGAGCACTTGACATTGATTCAGAGATGGATCTTATAGTTGTTGAAGAGCTTATCAAGAGGTTAGGTAAGTCTTAAAACTGAGGCAAATTATGAATCAATAGAGCGAATTTATAAGATGAGTGAAAGAGGTAATGAGATACCAGCTGTATGTAGTGGGAGAATGTTAAACCTAATACAGCTTAAGTGCGTGTTGTTTTAAATTACTATAAGGTTTCTGAATGTTAAAAGTGGGGCGTTAATGAGAATTTTGTTTGTAATCTATGACAATGGCAGCCAGACAAATGATTTTCCACTTGGAGTAACGTATCTTTGCTCTTTTTTAAGACAATATTGGTATAAAGATATAGCTATTTATAATCAAGATATTTTTCATTTTCCTGATGAGCATTTAACTAATTTTCTTAATAATAATCACTTTGATATTGTGGGAGTTGGGGTTATAGGAGGCTATTACCAGTAAAAAAAGCTTAAATCTATATGTGCAGCTATAAGCAAGTCAAATGATAGGCCGCTACTTATTATAGGTGGCTTACAAGCAATGAAAAAGAAAATATAAAGGTATTGCTTTCAAAGTATCCAATTATACCCTTACAACAGATATAATCAGCAATCACATATAAAGGAGGTAATATTAGTGAAAAGAGTTTTGTTTTTCTCTTCAGCTATGTGGGTTCATTTATTTAAGGAATTATTAGAATATAGCCAAGAAAATAAAGAATATCATGTCGGCATTATATGTTCAAATGCATCAGTAAAGAATTATTCGAAGACTTTTAAGCTGGGTGCAAAACATTATCCGATTCCAGATTTTTATAAAGAAAATGCCTTTGTAGATAGCAACGAGAAGGAATTATTACAAATTATAAAAGAATGTGAAATTGCGACAGGTTTATCTGTAAATAGAATTATTTTAGCTGGCGAAAGAGATATAGGGCGTGCGTATTCAAAAGAGTTTTATTTCTGGCCAAGTACAAGGATTCAAAAATACTGCTTATCAAATAATACATATCCTGAAAAAGTGATATTTAGTATGTTTAGATTTATTATTACTGTGTTTGAAAATTTCAAACCAGATTTTGTTTTAGCCGGAAGCCATAGTGGCCCACTTCCTTTTGTGGCATATTTATATGCAAATAGGAATAAAGTTCCGTATATAAATTTACAAAATTCAAAGATATTAACTGATAGGTATTTTTGGACAGATGATTTTTATTATCATAATATTTTTGCAAAAGATGCATTTAATAATAAATTGAAGAATAATAATGAAGTAAGTCAAGAATCTTATAATTATCTAGCACAACAGAGAAAAGAGCCAAGAGCGTCAAATTATATAAATGAAAGAATTTGGAAGAGATCAGGTCAAATGACCTGGATAGAAGTACAGAAAGCCTTTTTGCACCTTTTTTTAAATAAACTTAAATATATTATAAAAGGTAGGGTAGGTGTTCAACCCAAACCAGTACGAGCAAAGATTTTTGAATATTACCGTATTAAGTTTATGGAATTATATCACAAAAAATACTTTTTAAGTTTTGATCTAGAAAATTTAAGAGGAATTAAATATATTTATTATCCATTGCACAAACAGCCGGAATTGATGATTAATTCTCAAGCGATTTTATGGCATGATCAAAGACACACAATATCCTATATCAGTAGTATATTGCCTTCAGGTTATAAATTATTTGTTCGAGAACATAGGCTTAATTGGGGAAGACGGTATACAAAATATTTGAAATGCATATCAAGCCTACCTGGTGTCAAGCTGGTTAACCCATTCGACTCTCAATTTAAATATATACAAAATGCAGATTTGATCATTACCGATAACGGGACAACTGGTTGGGAAGGATTACTTCATAATAAAACTGTTATAACTTTAGATAGAACATTTTATGAGACAACGGAACTTCCAATTAATGTTTCTAGGGCTTCTGAATTAAACAAGCATATTATCGTGGCGCTTAATGAGTATAACTCTTTTAGTGGCAAGGAATATGACCAGAGACTTGGATTGTTTGTTGATTCAGAGAGGGAGACCACACTGTCTGAGAAGGATTTCAGTCCAGTAGATAATCTTCTGATGATTGAAAAGCTATTAACATTAAGGACAAAAACCCAGAACAGTAAAAATTAAATTCCACGCTAAGTACTATACCTGTAAGTCCAGTTGAAACGTGCCAGCTTATTTAAGTTGAAGAAAGAAATATTTTGCAAAAATTCACAAAAGGTTTTAAGTAATGTTCGTTCAAACGAAAAATTGATTCAAGCGGCGAAAAAACAGTTAGAAAAGAATTCTTTATTTCTTAATCACTTTATTGGTAATAAAGTTAATAGTTTGTCTGGTATAGGGCCGCAGAAATACCATTATAATCTAGAAATTCCAGAGGAAAGATATACAACTTTTTAAGGTATGGTCGGTTTATACAAAGTATTGTTGAAAGTAAAAATAGTAAGCATATAATCAGCCATCCTAAAACATACAATTACGTAAAGTTGATTATTTACTTCCTTGTAAAAGTAAAGCATCTATACATGCCCTAATATTTAATGCAAATCCCTCTAATTACTTCCCTGATTCATTACTTTAAAGTCGTTTATAGCTACACCGGGAGAAAATTATATATTTTACTATTGCTGTTTCTTTTTGGTGGCTTATCTGAAAGTATTGGTATTTCGATGTTACTTCCGATTTTGAGTATTGATAGGGGTGTGAGTGGTCAGGGCCAATATGCAAAGACTATTTATAATTTTCTTGAATCAATAGGTACAAATCTCTCTCTGTTTTTACTAATAATACTTTTTTTAATTGCTTTTTTATTCAAAGGAGCTTTTGTTTTTCTCCAGAAAACTTTAGCATCATATATAAGGTGTAGTCTTATTAAAGATATAAGGATAGATCTTTGCAATAAGTATAAGGGCATGAAATATAGTTATTACACTAACACAAGTATTGGCTATCTGAATAATATAATTACGACAGAAACTAATAGGGGAGTCGCAGCGTTGAACAGATACATTGTTGTGATTGGAAGCTTGATATTTATACTTATCTATATCTTTTTTGCTGCAGTCATTAATTATAAACTGACCTTTGTGGTGGTTTTTTTGAGTTTGATATTGTTTGCACTAATGAGAAGTATTTCTCGGTTAGCAAGAAAGTTATCGCTGCTTGTCTCAGATACAAATGCCCAGGTTCAATCACTGCTTATTCAGACAATTTATAGTTTTAAATATTTGAAAGCGACAGATAGTTTTACTCATATATTTAAGCGTCTTTTTAGAGAAATTAATAGAAATTTTATTTATCAGTTTAAAAGTAATATGTTGACCTTTATTCCTTCTTCAATAATTGAACCTATATCAATTTTATTTATATCCGGGATTGTGCTTTATTATGTGGGTTTTCGGGCGAAATCAATAGCAGAGATATTAGTACTTGTAATCTTCTTTTATAAGGCATTTAGTTATGTTTTTCGTTTTCAATCTGACTGGCAGAAATTTAATGCAAGTTTGGGAGGATTGGAGGTGATGGGTAAGGCTAACCAGATCCTCAATAATAACGTTGAAAAGGTAGGGATTCGTCAGATTAATGCTTTTAATAAAGCAATAGAACTTAGGAAGGTTAATTTTAGTTATGGTTCAAAACAGGTATTCTTTGATGTAAACCTTGCAATACAAAAAAACAAGTCTATCGGTATTGTCGGAGAGTCAGGCGCTGGAAAAACTACTCTTTTTGATATTATTACGGGTTTGTTGACACCACAGTCCGGGAAAATCTGTATTGATGGTATAGATTATTTGGAATTAGAGCTTTCAAGTCTCAGGAGTATCATTGGTTATGTAACTCAGGAACCGGTTATATTTAATGATACGATTTCAAACAATATATCATTTTGGGAATGCGACAGTCAGGAAGATATCTGCAAAAAAAGGATTAAAGATGCTGCTATATTGGCAAATTGTGATAGATTCATCAATGAATCCGAAATGGGATATGAAACAATAATAGGAGATAAGGGAGTTAAGCTAGCTGGAGGTCAGAGGCAGAGAATAGCTATTGCGAGAGAGCTTTTTAAGGAACCTGAAATAATGATTTTTGACGAGGCAACTTCATCACTTGATACTGAATCGGAGCAACTCATTCACCAGAGCATCAATTCTTTGAAGGGGGTGCGTACTATTGTGATAATAGCCCACAGGCTTTCAACTGTAAAAAATTGTGATTATATTTATGTGCTGAAAGAGGGAATGGTAATGGAAAAAGGTACTTTTGATGAGCTATGTAGAGATATTGATTCTCTATTTTACAGCATGTATCAGAAACAAAATCTGTTGTCGGTTAAGAATGTAATCTAACAACAGAAATAAACAAGGAAGACTAATGCATAAAATATATCTTGTTTCACCTTATACTGAGGTAAAATATTACTCTCCATCTTATAGTCTAGAATATATCAAATTTTATATAATGGATAATGGTTATGATGCTGAAATAATTGACTGTTCTCATTATGATTCAGGTTATGAAGAAGTTGTAAATAAATTTAAGGAGGGTAGAAAACCTATTATTGGTATAACGACTTATACGAGAGAACGTTTTCATGCCTATGACCTTATAAGAAAAATTCGGCTTGAGATACCTGATAGCTGTATCGTTGTTGGAGGTCGTCACTTCTCCTGTCTTGCAGAGGAGACGCTAGAAAATTTGCCAGAGGTTGATATCGTAGTAAGAGGCGAAGGCGAGATAACATTCAAGGAGATTTGTGATTCTGTATACAACAACAAAAGGCTGAAAGACATAAAGGGTATTTCTTTCCGGGAAGAGGATAGGGTTATACACAACCCTGAACGCCCTTTGGAACGTAATCTGGATGTGTTCCGCAGTTTTGATAGAAATCATCTGCCTGATCTGGGAAAACAACCTCTTACTACCAAGCAATTTACTAGGGTGGGAAAAGTGGAGGGGAAAAGCAAGAAAGTGGAAGTTTTCACGATAATGGCTTCACGTGGGTGTCCTAACAGTTGCGTCTTTTGTAGCCTCACTTCTGAGAAAGTGAGGTTTAGAAGCATAGATAATGTTTTAGATGAGATTGAGTGGAAAATTGAAGTAACAGGGATGAGGTATGTTAGTTTCATAGATTCATCATTGACGATTGCTAAAAATTATGTAAGGGAATTATGTGAGAAAATCATTAAAAGAAATATGAATATCCAATGGAAATGTTACAGTAGGGTTGACATTGATTTAGAACTCCTGAAACTGATGAAGACGGCTGGATTAGTGGGTATTGAAATAGCGCTTGAGTCAGGTTCCCCGCGTGTTCTTAAGTCAATTAAGAAGCGTATCAATGTTGACCTGTTTGAAAGAGTTTGTAAGGAGGCTTATAAACAGGGAATCAAGGTCTGGGTTTTTTGTCTGATCAGTTTGCCTGATGAGAAGATAGAGGATGTTGATATGACATTGTCTCTTATCAAAAGGATGTCACGGTATATCTATCTAGCTGGAATGCAGTCAGTAAGAATCCTTCCGGATGCAGCGATTTATAATTTAGCAAAGGAAAGGAATCTTCTTCCCTCTGACTTTAATTGGTTCAAGCCTTACACGAATGAGGTCGATCCACAGATTTCGAATATAAACTACAATACAGTCCCTCTTTATCTGGAACACCTATCACAGCCTGAAATAATAGCAAAACTCAATGAATTTAATATGATTATTAAAGCCGGGTGTTCTGATTTTCACAGTATCAAGAGGGCTCTTAAATCAAACTTAAAGATGGAAATCTTGAAAAATTTAACATTGAATGATTTAAGGCTTAAGGCAGGTAAGACGTTTGTTATGCTTAAATCGGCATATAGCAATAGAGAAAGAATTAAGAGGTACCAATAGTATTTAATCCAAAATGTGTGGAATTATTGCAATAGTAAGTTTTAAGAACCATAGGCATAATTTGTCAAAAATGGATGTTATGGCTAAAATGATCAAACATCGAGGCCCTGATGATGAGGGATATGCCTTATTTGATGTTAAATCAAATAATTATAAGATATTTTCCGGAAATGACACTCCTCAAAATGTAATCGGTTCTAAATTAAGATTTGCACCCAAAGTTAAATATCAATATCCATCTGAAGATTTCACAATAGGTCTTGCTCACAGGAGGTTGTCTATTATTGATTTAACAGATGCAGGACACCAACCTATGAGTGATGAGACGGGGAGGTTCTGGATAAGCTATAATGGAGAGGTCTATAACTTTAAAGAAATCAGAAAGGAGTTGATAAATAGAGGACATAGGTTTACCAGTAATACTGATACAGAGGTTGTTCTTAAATCCTATATGACTTGGGGCTCGGAATGTCAGAAGAAATTTAACGGGATGTGGGCTTTTACAATATGGGATAATTTAAAGAAAGAACTATGGATATCCAGGGACCGCATGGGTGTAAAACCTCTTTATTATATGTTTCATGATGATTTTTTCATCGTATGCTCTGAGTTAAAGTGTTTAATGCCTATAATAAATCTGCAGCCTAACTTCAAGGAGATATATGCTTATCTTCTCGACGGTCCGTGTGAAGCACACCCTGAGACTTTTTTTGACAAAACATACCAGCTCCCTGCAGGGCACAACGCTATATTCAAAACAAATTCAGGTGATAGAGAGCTTGTTTTCGAAAAGTACTGGGAGCTATCGTTTCCTTCTGAAGAAAGTACATTTTCAACAAAGAAGTTAAAAGAATTATCTGAACAATACTACTATTTATTAGAGGATGCAGTAAGAGTCAGGCTTTATGCCGATGTTAAGGTCGGCTGTGCTCTTTCAGGAGGATTGGATAGCTCTTCCATAACCTATCTGGCCGACAATATCACTAAAAAAGCAAACCATAGTGGTAAAGTTATAACGTTTTCAAATATCTATAAAAGTGAAGATGAGAAATACTGCGATGAAACTGAATTTATAGACACTCTTGTAGGCTTCTTGGGTTTGGAATCATATAGGGACACGCCAAATAACGACAGGATTTTGGAAATGAACGATAAAGGTCTATGGATTGAAGAAAATTGTTATGACAAATTAAATATATCGGCATTCAATTCTTATTTAATATGTAAAAAAAATGGAATTAAAGTGGCATTGGACGGCCAGGGTGCAGATGAGCAGCTTGGCGGATATAAACGATTCTGGTATAGTTATTTTTACTCACGCCCCAAATGGAGGGTTGAGTATCTTGTGAGTTTGTTTAAGAGAGTTATACCTCCAAGCAAGGCATTATATTACGGTTTTTTTAATAAAAAGTTTATTATAAATAGATTAGAGAATCGCTCTATAACAGTTGATGAACTGAATGGTGATAATTTTAGAGATTCACGAAATATTTTATCTCCCAAAGATTATTTTACTGCTGTTAATGCAGCTACTCACTTGAGTACGAAAAACAGCCTGAAAAAATTGTTGAGACAGATAGACAGTAACTCTATGGCCTGGAGTGTTGAGTCAAGGCAGCCATTTATGGATTACAGGCTTGTTGAATTTTTAAATGATCTTCCGGATGTATATAAAATGCATGGAGGGTGGACCAAATATATTTCAAGAATAGCTTTTAACGATAAACTTCCTGGCAGGATAACATGGAGAAAGGATAAGATGGGATGGCCGATGCCTTTAAAGGAATGGATACAAGGGGATGTTAAGCATAGAATGAAAAGATCAATTAAGGAAAGCAATATAATTCAGGAAATAAGAGTTAAGTACAAATATGAAGATATTTATAAGAAGCCAAACTCACTTCAGGGTTCCAATTTGAGATACTTTATAAGATTATATAATATATCCAGGGTTGAGAAGCTTTTTATGAAGCACTAATGTTTAAACTTCCTTAGTGTATAGGAAATTGTACAAGTATCAACCACAGATTTCACGGGTTATCACAGATATTGAATCTAAGAAATGAAAGAATTATTGTTTTCAATTAATACCAAGACATCATCTGTGTAAAGCTGAGTATTCTGTGGCTGAATTAAGTCTTTGTTTTTGATTATGAAAACAGTTTTATTTATTGAATGTGGACAATCCGGTTATGGTGGTTCTTTTCAAAGTCTTTATCAAACAATAAAGAGTCTAAATCCAAAGGAATACCACTTTATAGTAATTTTTTTCAATTACACCGTTTTTTACGATAAACTGGTTGCAGAAGGTGTCGAGTGTCATTCTATTAAAGATATAATTTTTAGTAATGGTCGGAAGTGGCAAAAATACATGCTTGGGAAGCTCAATGGTTTTTCCCTGAAAATTCTCCCTATATTCAGTGTATGGATTGAATTCCTAACGCACATAATAACTATCTATAAGATATTACGGCTTACAAAGAAAAAAAGGATTGACATTATACATCTCAATAATCAGCTTGTACTCAATTTTATGGGTCTGTTTATAGCAAAATCCCTTGGCATTCCATGCGTAGCTCATCTAAGGACGTTTAATTCTTATGGATTAAATCAATATAAAATTACTTACTCAAAAAAAATTAATATACGTTATATAGCAATATCGGAACAAATAAAGAGACATTGGGTTGAAAGAGGTCTTGATTCTGATAGGATCGAAATTATACATAATGTGTTTCAATCTTATCAAGATAACGAAGCAGAGGATAAAGATACCGCATTGACGACAGAATACAACGGATATAAATTAATTTTTGTTGGAAGACTCATTGAATGTAAGGGGATTTCTTTTTTAATTGAAAGTTTTAAGATGGTTTTAAACAGTGGCATTCAAGCTAAATTATACCTGGTTGGAAGCGGTGAAGAGGAGAATAGGCTGAGGGAGCTTGTTTATAGGCAAGAGTTAGAAGAGGATGTTATTTTTTTAGGATACAGCAGCAACCCTTTGCCGATTATAAGAAAGATGGATTTGTTGATCCTGCCATCAAAAGAAGAGGGTTTTGGTCGTGTTTTATTGGAAGCAATGTATGCTGGAATAGCAGTGATTGGGACTAAGGTCGGCGGCATTCCTGAAATTGTAGATAATGATGTAAATGGATTATTAGTGCCATATGGAGATGTTTTGGCTTTAAAAGAAGCGATCCTGCGTGTTTTAAATGATGAGGTCCTGAAGCAAAGAATAGTTAACGCTGGTTTTTACACACTACAGTCTAAATTTAACAGAGAATGTTATTCAGGAAAATTAAAGAATATATATGAGTCAATGTTTTAAGTTATATAACACCAACCCTTAGATAGCTTTATTGAAAGGATAAGCCTGTCCTATTCAAGGGTAATTGGGAAATGTATTTCTTAATTGAAAAATAATGTGTTGATAAAAAAATTAAAAGAAATCAGGTATGTAATAAGAAACAAGTTGATCCGTCTGTTATACTTTGTAAGAGTCCAGAAACATATTACCTTAATATTAGGGCCGAAATACAAGCGAAGCCGTAAAATGATTGAAATTGATATAACATATGATTGTAATCTGAAGTGTGTCAACTGTGATAGATCATGTGAACAGGCACCATCAAAAGAACAAATTACGGTTGAGCAATTAAGGAAATTTACTGAAGAAAGTGTGAAAAATAATTTAAAGTGGGATAGAATACGAGTGTTAGGAGGTGAGCCGACATTGCATGCTGATTTGCTGGAAATATTAAATGTGTTATTGGATTATAAACATGAAAGTTCTTTAGATACTCAAATACAATTAGTTACCAATGGCTGTGGTGAATTAGTCAATAGAAAACTGTCTGAACTTCCAAAAGATATAGATATCGATAATACATCAAAAAAAACAAAAGTTCAACAATTTCATCCATTTAATATAGCACCAAAAGACTTGCTGTTATGGAAACATTCAGACTATACTAATGGATGCTGGGTTATAGCCAAATGTGGTTTTGGACTGACTCGATATGGTTATTATCCCTGCTCAGTTGCTGGAAGCATTGACCGTATCCTTGGCTTTGATTGTGGAAGAAAAGAACTTCCTTCTAATGATGATGAGATGATAGACGAGCTAAAACTTTTTTGTAAATATTGTGGACATTTTATGAATACAGCACGAACAGATAAAAAGGTAATATCTCAAACATGGAACAATGCCTATAAAGAATATAAAAGAGCCAAACCGGACTTATTACTGTATTGATTTTGTTGAACAGGTCGAATGTGTTCAACAAGCCTATCATACTAACGTTCTCTATGCATTTTATCTTATCTAGTATATCGTTTGAATGATGACACATACAAGAAGTAAACCACTAGTTACTGTCATAATTCCAACATATAATAATGCTAAACATATTGGAGAAGCGATAGAGTCTGTTTTAAAGCAAACATATAGGAATTTTGAGCTAATTGTGGTAGATGACGGTTCAACAGATAAAACTAGAGAAGCGCTCTATCCATATATAAGTAAGAATCAGATAAAATACATCTATCAAAATAATAAAAAACAGGGAGCTGCCAGAAATAACGGTATTAAGCATGCGCAAGGTGAGTTGATTGCCTTATTGGATTCAGACGATTCATGGCTTCCGGAAAAATTGGAATTACAGGTTCCCTTATTTAATGATAGGGAGGTTGAATTAGTATATGCAGGTGTAATGAAGTTTAGTGGCAAAGATAATAGAATAGTCAAAACAACAAATTTTGAAAAGTGTTTTAGAGGCTATATATTTGATGATTTATTTAATAATGATAAAAGTTTTATACCTAACTCATCAGCTGTAATACGAAAATCATGTTTAGAAGAAATAGATTTCATAAATGGATTCGGTCCTTACTGGGAAGATTTAAGTTGTGTATCAAATGAGGATTATCACTTCTTTCTTAGATTGACCCATAAATTTAAAGCAGATTATGTTCCAAAACATTTAGTAAGATATCGATTACATGATGCAAATTCATCTAAAGATACAATTAAGAATTTAATGGCGACTATAGCCACAATTAAAAACATCTCTAGTCTTTATAATATCCCGGCAAAAAGAACAAGAATGAAAATTTCAAGATATTATTTATCTATAGGGTATAATTATAGAAAAACCAGCATATTAAAGGCATTGAAATATTACTTAAAATC
>Ga0187827_10007144_pt1 | contig 12506 bp, 11 predicted proteins | sample ETNtaG_39_FD_167969 | JGI IMG/M metagenome (GOLD analysis project Ga0187827, IMG submission 167969) | Marine microbial and viral communities from oxygen minimum zone, Eastern Pacific Ocean - ETNP2014_SV_150_PacBio MetaG (Illumina Assembly) | ecosystem: Environmental > Aquatic > Marine > Hypoxic... | reverse complement strand
TTTTTTCAAGAAAAACAGAAAAATCCAAATCTTTTAATCTTTTTACGGTTTCTGGTGTTACAGAAACTCTTTTCTCTTTGCTAAGATCTTCTTTAACAGATCCAATAATTTTCATTATCTCTGTCGTACTTTGTATTTTGGATTTTTTTTATTTATTATATAAAGACGCCCTCTTCTTCTAACAAGCTTAGAATTAAGATCTCTTTTTTTATGAGATTTCAGTGAACTTACAACTTTCATAATATAACAAATTTAATGTCTTAAGCCTGGCAATGTCCTACTCTCCCGTGTCTTAAGACAAAGTACCATCGGCGCTGAAGGGCTTGACTTCCGAGTTCGGAATGGGATCGGGTATTACCCCTTCGCAATAATCACCAGGCACATAGGGTATATATTCAACAACGTTTTTTGTAAATAGTTAAATTGTCTTAAGAATCATAGAAATTAATATTAGGATTACAAAAATTATATAAATTTTAAATGTATAATTTTATAATATAAATTTATACCTTGTTAAAATTATAAAAAATTTTAAGAAAAAACTTATTGTTACTGAAAAAGGATTTAATTTACTGCCATCTACATGTTTCCACTTTATTGGCAGTTCTGTTATTTTGATGCCTTGCTTTTTAAGCAATAAAACTAATTCTATATCATGTGCAAATCTATTTTCTTTTAAAGATCTAAAAATTTTTTTTATATATTTTTTATTATAGAATTTAAAACCGCATTGGGTATCCTTTATTTTCGTATCGATAAATAAAAAAATTAAAATTTGTAAAATATTTCCAATTAATTTTCTATAATATTTATATTTTATAGTAGATTGAGGATGGTTTCTTGAACCAAAATAGGCATGATTATTTTTGAATCGGTAATTCTTAAACCATTTAATTATTTGAAATAAATCCACTGATAAGTCGGCGTCCATTGTAAGTATCCAGTTATGCTTAGCATATTTTACACCTAATTTAAGAGCATGACCTTTACCAAAATTTTTTTTACTCTGAATGAATTTATATCTTTTTTTACCTCTTTTAATTTTATTTAAAAATTGTAAAATTTTTTTTTTTGTTTTGTCTCTGCTTCCATCATCTACAAAAATAAACTCGAAAAATTTAGTGGTTTTTAATTTCTCAAAATTTATTAGACTGTAAAATAATTTATTTAACCTATTTTCTTCATTATAAAGTGGAAATACAATAGAAATTTTTTTCATTTTTTTTTTCCTAAAAAAATTATAGAAATTCCAAATGGATAATTTATTTTATTTAAAAAAAAACTTTCGAATTTGAAAATTTGATAAAATAAATAATTCAATAAATTGTATGGTTTTCTTTCCACCCTATCAATAAAATCAATTTTGAATAATTTACAAAAGATAATACCCAAAGCAATTGGTGGAAATAAAAAAAAATTATAATACGAAAGCTTTATTTTATAAAAAAAAGGAAAAATTAAATTTCTAAAATTTAAAATATTGTATCTTCTTTTATGTTGTAACTTAATGTCTTTCATAGAAAACAAAAATTTATATGCTGGAACTGTTGCTAAAAAAAATCCATTGGGTTTCAATAGACTGCATAGTTTCTTTATTTCTTCTTTATCGTTTTCTAAATGTTCAAGTACTTCGCTAGCGATAATCAAATCAAACAACTCATTAGAATTTTCTAAACTATCTTTTATTAATATTTTTTTATTGTTGTTAAATTTCTTTTTTAAGTATTTTATCGCTTCTGGACTTTGATCGAAGCATGTTACATGACCAAAGCTAGATAACATTTTTGTGTTAATACCAACGCCACAACCAAAATCTAAGATTTTTAAGTCGTTTTTGAATATATGCTTTTTCAATATTGAAAATATAATATTTTTTTTTCCTTCAAAAAACCAATGATTTTTGTGTTCTTCTTCCTGACGTTTATAAACATCAATTTCCATAACGATAAAATTGGACTTTATACTTTTTATCTAAATAATTAAATAAAAATCACTAAATATTAATTTTATAGAGAAAGAGTTCGGATGAATCTTTGCACTGCTCACAAATTGATTTTAAAAATTTATTCGATATTGCATATTTTGAAATAACATACTCTGCTCCTAAAAGATTAGCTTGACGAAAATTTATTTTGATTATTTCAGGATCTTTTACAAAAGTATAAAGTCTACCTCCCCAATCATCGTAGTATTTTTTTGTTTCAGGATAATAATCTAATTGTTTTTCAATTACTTTTCTAAATTTTAATTTATAATTCAAAAGATATAAATTATGATAACCATCAATAACTTTGATATTATTCATTACAGCTGCCATAGGATCTAAACCAATTGATATAGTTCTTGAATCACCAACTAAAGATTTAATGTATTTATAGTTTTCATGATCATAATAACCTTTAAAAGTATATAAACTTTTAAAACTTTGATTGGTATATTTTAATCCATTTTCTCTAATTTTAATGATTTTTTTAATTAACAAACCATATTTTTGATCATGAAAAGACTTTCTAAGTTTATTTTTTTGTATAGCACTTAATTCATTAAAAGATAGAAAATGTTTACTTAACGGAACAATAGATATTCTTATTTGAGATGTAATGAGTGAAAAAAATATTATTGAATAAATTAAGTACTTGGTTGTTGTTTTTGATAAATTTAAAGCAATAACAAAGAGCAATCCATATAATACTGGAAGCGTACGTGAAGCATAAGACCAGTGTATAGTTTTAAATAATCCCTCGCTACTATTTCTCATAGAATTTACAAATTCTAAATAGAGTGTAAAATTAACAAACAGTATTAAAAAAATAATTAAAAGTAGAAGATGGGATATTTTATTTTTAGAAAATAAGCTTATTAAAACTATAATAAATTGACAGCAAACAAACGGGAGACTATGAAAAAAATATGAATCACCTTTAATTCCTGGAATTGAAAAAAAAGCTCTTATTAAACTTTTAAAATTTGTGATGAGATCTGGTGCTTCTCTAAAGAACGATATTCTAAAAAAAGGTTCCGAAAATAACTGTGCATAAATCAAATTTAAATTTGATAAAAAAATAAAAAAAATTAATACAAATGATATTTTAATAAAAAGCTTAAAATGATTTTTTTGATAATTGGGGCATAAAATCAAAGAAATAATGAATAGAATTGGTATTATGTAAATATGTAATGATAAATCAAAGTTAAGACCTATTAGCGCAAGAATACAATAATGTTTAAAACTTAAATTTTTATTTTTTACAAGAAGATAAATTAGATAAGGAAATGTAGATATTCCAACCCCAAAATGAGTTTTTGCATCAATATAAGAAGCAAATAGACAAGCTATTAAAGCTGAATTAAAAATTGAACAATTTAATTTTCTAGATAATTTAAAAAAACATATATAAGAAATTAATTTGATAAGTATATCTGTTATCCAATACGCTGTTTCCGTTTGAAAGAATGTATAGAATAAAGTTAATGGTTGAAATATTCTTTTTAAGAAATACCATTTAATTTCTCCTCCCAAAAATAAGTTTATACTTTCAAATTCTCCCTTATAAATTCTTCCAATAATGTGATTATAAACAATTTCACTATCTAAAAGATCATGTGGGCTCAAAATTAGTTGCCCAACTAATAAATAAGGGATTAAATAAAATAAGGAAAGAATAAATAGAAAAAACGAATGAACTTTTGCTTCTTCTTTTTTATTAAAATAATAACTCATATTTTCTTATAGGCAAACTCTAAAAATTTCTTTGTACTAAGTGCTACCAGAAGATCTTATAACAAATATTTTAACAATTAATAATTAAAAAAAATAATATTATAAAAAAAATCTTTTATATTGTGACTCAGAAAAATTAAAATTTATAGTGAGATGGGAATTACTCTAACATCTAAAAAGTGGTGGGTGTGATAAGAATTGAACTTATGACCTCTACGATGTCAACGTAGCGTTCTACCACTGAACTACACACCCAAAATTTGGTAAATAGTTTAAATTTTATATTTATTTAATTCTCTTACTAAGCATTTTATAAAAGTAAATATAAACAGCAAGTAACACAAAAAAATAATATCTACAAAATAAACCATTATGTATAAAAATAAACGCAGGAATTATCATTAATAAATACATTGCGTTTATATATATTGAAACTTTATAATTAGAAATTAATTTTGATTTATTTTTTTTTAATAAAAATTTATAAAAATTCATATGTAAATGTTTATCATCAGGTAAAAGTGGACTTTGTCTAACAACAAAAATCTTTCTAAAAAATGAAAAAAAAACTTCAAAAAATAAATAAATTAATAGTATACAAAAAAAGAAAGGTGAAACTGTTGGATTAAGTATACTTGTCTTTATAGCAGATATGGCTATCAATGTACCAAGGAGATAGGCTCCGCTATCACCTAAAAACATTTGTGCTCTTGGAAAATTGAATTTGAGAAAAATTAATATAGATAAAATTATAAAAAATAAAATATATAGAAGTTCGTCATGTTGGTTAATTAAATTAATAGTAAATAATACACTAAAAATAATTAAAGCATGAATACTTAATAGGCCATTAAACCCATCAATGAGATTAGAACCATTAACAATAAATAAAAAACATAAAATAATAAAAATCAAAGAAAAAATATCAACTTTTAAAAGGTGATTTAAAAATTCTAACCCAGACTTTTCTATATAGAACTTATTAGATATTATTAGGAATGCTAAAAGTAAAATCATAGCACCAAGTCTGAATTTTGGTAGTATGTTAGTTTTTATATCATCTAATAAACCTAAAATAAAAAATAATGTGCAGAAAGAAGTGTACTCTGGAAAGAAAATATTTTTTGAAAAAGAAAGATATAAAAATGCTAAAGATAATGTAAAAAAAATTGTTATACCTCCCAATCTATAAGTAGAACTTTGATGAAATGCTTGTAGTTTTTTATAATCGTTATCAGCTAATAAATTATATTTGGATCTATAAAAAATTAACAAAATATATTTGTTGAAAAAAAAACTGATAAATAATAATAAAATAGAAAATATAATATTATTTAATTCCATATTTTTTGATTGAATTCATAGCTATAAAAAAAATTGACATAAGATTGTTAAAAAAATTTAATTTATTATAACTTCTATTTACGTGCCAAAGCCAACAAATATTTTTCAGTCTTTGACTTGATCTTGAATTAGTTAATATTCTATAAAAAGCTAAGCTTCCATCTACTTTTTTTGCAATGTTATTACTTTTTAACAATTCGCATTTGAACAAATAATCTTCTAATAATTTAATTTTTTTGAATCTATGAGTGCCTAAGATTGATCTCGAAATAATCATGGTTGTAGTGTTAATAGACGAATTTTTAATAAATGTCTCAAAATTAAAAGAATTCTTTAAAAATGTTTTTTGTTTAATTTTTTTTATTCCATTTTTTTCAAAAAACGGAGTATAATCAGTATAAGTAAAAGCTAAATTATTTTTTTCCATAAAGTGAATTTGCTTTTCTAATTTATTTTTTGACCAACTGTCATCTGAGTCTATAAAAGCTATATATTTTGATCCAGATATTCTCATTGCATAATTTCTACAAAAAGATGGGCCTTTATTTTTTCTTAACATAATTATAGTTACATTTTTTAAACCAGAAAATTTTTCAATTATTTTTAAAGAGTTATCATTAGAATTATCATCTATAATATAGAGATGCCAATTTCTATATGTTTGAGCGATTACTGAACCGATAGTTTCTTCTAAAAATTCGGCCTTATTGTAATTAGGTAAAATTACATCAACAAAAGGTTCTTCTTTAACTAATTTATTCATTTATAAATTTCCTTTTTAAATGGCAATCGGTCTAATTTTGTTTTGATTTATAAAAAAACTTTTCTTTAACATGCACGATCAAAACGTTGGTAAAAATTATTTGCAAGGGAAGAATAATCAATTTGTATCTCGGTAGAATAGAAACCATTGAAAAAATACCAACAATTACAAAAAAAATTAAAATTAAATAATTAAATTTATAAGATTTTTTATCGGACATAACTAGTCCGATCAGCGATGTTATTCCCAATAATAGTACGGGCAAATAATGTAATGGTTCCCAATATCTTGGATCGTGAGGATCAACAACAATAAATAAAAATGATATAGCCTTTTTAACATAAAAAATTAAATATCCTTTTGGTTCACTCATAATATTTTTTATTGCCTGATCTAAAAAAACTTTATTAAGATTAATTCTATAAAATTTATCTATTGGTATTGCATCGATCTGCTTTTTTATTTTTACGTCACGCTCTGGACTAAAATCTAAACCTTCTACAAATGAATTTTTCATTGCAAAAGGATGATTTCCTTTCCAAAGATTATATCCTGAAGTTTCTACTATAGTAATTTTACCAAATATTACAAAATTCCTAATTAAATAAGGAGACACCGTTACTAAAGTTATCAAAAAAATTAACAAAATTTTTTTTGCGGGCGCTTTTAAGAAAAAGAATAGATAAAAAATACTTATGACGAAAATTATTCTAAATTCACCTCTTAAAAGAATGAGTAAACCTGATATAAATGAAAAAAGAATAATTGATAGAAGATTTTTTTTAGTAACTATTTGAAAAAAAAAGTAAAAAAACAACATCATCAGAAAGACCTGTAAAGATATAGAAGATATTTGGCCGCTAGCGTAGGCATATAAAGGAAATATTGAAAATAACAAAGAACTATAAAAACTTATTCTTTGTGAAAAAAAAAATTTATTAATTTTATAAAATATGGCCACTGAGATTGAAGCCAACAATATCTGGGATGATAAAATGAGTAGTATATAATTTTGATATTCTAGGCCAAAAAATGAAAAACAATAAAGATAATAGGCATACAGTGGTGGCATCCATAAATTTGGCAACATATATCCATTATCAAAAATCTCGTACACAAGTTTTCCATGCGTAATTAGATTATTAACTAAAAGTTCCCATTCATGTTCTAAACTTGTGTCACCATACATTAAAATTATAGGAATTCTTATAAGGGCGGAAAATAATATCAACAAAGTTAAAACGTATATTTCTTTACTTTTTAATTGATGATAATTATTAAGAAACATTATGACAAACTTCTCAAATATATTTTTGAAAACTAATGCTTAAACCAAAAACTATAGAAAATCAAAAGTTTAGTGAAATTAAACTCGTTGAAATATTATTCTATTCTTTTCCTTTGTGGTTTATAGTTGGAAATTTAGCTGTAAGTATAAATACTTTATTGTTTATAGTTGTTTCTTTGTTTCTGATTAAGAAAAAACAACTAACTTTCAGATTTAATAACTTAAATTGGCTTTTAATTATCTTTTTTTCATATTTTTTTGTATCTACCGCAATTCATTTTCTTAGCCCTGGAGTATTAAATGATAGACTGGAAACTTTTTCGCTAGAAAACAACCCTATTATTAAATCTTTCGCGCTCATAAGATTTTTAATATTAGTTATTGTTATAGATACACTTTTTTTTAACAAAATATTAAATTTTAAAAAATTATTTTTTTTCTCACTGTTCTGTACAAGTTTTGTAAGCTTTGATGTTATATTGCAACATATTACAGGATTTGATTTATTTGGATTTAATAAATTGCGTACGTGGAGCTCTGGACCGTTTGGAGAGGAAAAGATTGCGGGTTCATATTTGAAAAATTTTTCATTTTTATCCTTTTTTTATATTTTTGAAACTTATAAAAATAAAAATTTTGGTAACCCGCTACTTATCGTTATAATAATATTTCACCTTCTGGCGGCAGTGGTAGCAGGAAATCGAATGCCATTTATTTTGCTTTTGTTTGGATGTTTGTTGATAGTTTTATTAATAAAAAACCTAAGATTCATAATGTCTCTAAGTCTAGTTATTTTTTTCTCAATTTTTTTTATTTTATTTCAATATAATAAAAACATTTGGATAAATTTCGATCAATTTCGCGGTGATATTAATATTCTAAAAATATTTAAAAACTATAAAGATAACTTGGTTAAAAAAAATAATAAAAAAATAGAATTAAATGAAAATTTAAAAGACTTAAAATCTAAAGATGCTAATCAACAAACTGAAACTGAACTTAGCCCAATAATTTTACTTCGACATAGTGGCTATAATAGAGTTTTTCGGACTGCTATCAAAATATGGAAAGAACGTCCATTAACTGGATTTGGTTTAAAATCCCTTAGGGTAAAATGTTGGGATATGTTAAATAAAGATAATATTGAAAGGAAAATTACTAAAAGACCTCAAAATATAGTTTGTGCAAATCACGCACACAATTATTATCTTGAGTTTTTGAGTGAGGCGGGAATTATTGGTACTAGTTTATTAATAGTTTTTTTTCTTATTTTGTTGAAAGATTCTTTCTATTATTTAAAAAAATATAATCAACAAATTAATCCTGAGGTGAATTTATTAGTACCAATTATTATTTTATTTTTTCTTGAAATTTGGCCCATAAAATCTACTGGAAGCTTTTTTACAACTTGGGGTGCAACTTTTTTTTGGCTCAACACCGGATTACTAATTACCGGATTATCAAGAAAAACTTAATTCAAGCCAGAATTTGAGTTATTTCCGAAATAAATTTTTGTTTAGTCGGAAGTTGATTTTTTTCCATTTTAACCAAAATGCTTGAATAATTGCTCAAGATAAAACTTATCACCTCTAATAATGGCTTCGTATCTCTTCTTGAAATAAATATTCCATATCTGTCTTGAATTATATGACCTATTTCTTCAAATATAATTACTGGTCGCATTCGTGCTAAAGATTCATCTACTACTTTAGGATGTGCTTCGGTAAAAGAAGGCAGAATTGTAATATTATGGTTATCATAAATTTTTATTATTTCTTGCACATTGTTTTCAAAACCAATCAAATTAATATTTTTGTTATTTATTTTTATATTTTCTTTTTTTCCAAGTATTGATAGTTCAACATCAGTGGTTATTTTGTCAAATATTTCCAAAAGAGAAAAAATACCTTTCTCAACTTTTAATCTTCCTACATACAAAAGTTTTGGTTTGCTAATAAAAGGTTTTGTTCTATTTCTTATCCATTTATTATCTATTTCCGAAGGAAAAACTAAATTACAACTCCTTTTTTTTACCAATCTCTCCTGACAAGTAATAATATCAGATTTGAATGTCACAAAACTATACATAACGTGATAAATCAAAGGCCCGAAAAATCCAAGAATTGCTTTGTATTCTTCATATCCGTTGCTTCTTAAATAAACAAAAATCTTTTTTCTAAATGCACACAAAAGTAGACAAGCAAAAAATGAATATGGAGTTATAGATATTAATAGATAATTTGTTTTTTTTCGTTTAAAAGTTATAAAAATACTATAAAGAAATTCAAATATATTCAATGCAGTTCTAATTTCTTTTAAATCTATTTTATGATTCCTTTCTATTTTAGATTTTATTGCGATAATTGAAACTTTAATATTTTTACTTAGGCCTTCAGGAATTGACTTCATATCAACATTATCACAGTAAAAACTGCCATTTTTTTTATAAATTTTTTCCTTACTAATGATGATTAATTCTTTTTCCATATTAATAATTAATAAAAAATTAAGATTAAGATTAAATTTTGGTGATATAAATAAAATATTTTATGTTAACTTGGTAAATACTCACGCTCACCAATAATTAGATCAACGATACTTAGAAGCCAAACTTGATGAATATTTTCGATAAAATTATATGCTTTGCTATTAATCCAAAAATTAACATCTCCCAGTTTAGATAAGGGATTATTTTTTTCGTGACCCGTAAAAGTGACTATTGTAGATATTTTTTTATTCCTAGCTGCTTTACATGCGTTAAGCATGTTGGGTGATTTTCCACTTGAAGAAATTAAAATCAAAACATCTCCTTTGTCTGCGTAAAAATCGACTGTTTTTTCGATCCATTTTTCAAAACCATAATCATTTGAAAAACAGGTGATTAAATCAGATTCATTAAAATTGACACACCTTATACTTCCATTTTTTGTTAAATCTACGCTGAAGTGACTTGCGATGGCTGCGCTTCCGCCGTTTCCAAAAATCATAATTTTTGTGCCATTTTTTTTAGTTCGAACTAGTAAATCTTTTACTTCTATAATTTTTTTAATTGTTTGATCGTCTGGCTTTATGAGAGCAGAAAAATCATTTAAATATTCTTTTACAAAATCTTTATCAGACATATAATCTATTTTATTCTTTAAGCTCTATAATGTTAATATTTTATGAAATCAATAGCTCTTTATTTTTTTTAATACAAATTTTGGTAAAAACAGGGCAACAATTAACTTAATTTTATTAAAAGAGAATGGATATTTTATCACTTTTAAAAAATTATTACTAAACTTATCTTTTAAAATGCTCTCAGTTATTTCAAGATAAGATATCTTGAGTGGAATTTTTTTAAAATTTAGATTTGATGAAATAATTCGATCATTTTCCATCTCACTATACCACTCTTTGAGTTCATTAATTTCTCTATCTTTATTTAATAAAGACTCATTTTTTCCATGAATTCTAACAAACGCTATTGGACTTTGAACGCAATCTATTTTCCAACCAGCAGCTATACGAATATTTAGGTCAAAATCACCAATAATATGAAAACGATTATTAAATTTATATTTCAAACTTTCCAGACATTTTTTTCTGACAATCATAGTTGCAGATCTTATAACGTAATCTTTTAATAACTCATGAAGTATTTCACCTGTTGGTAAAAGTTTTTTTTTGAGAATTTTTTTTTTATTTTTTTTTTGAAATTGATACCATAAATTTCCATAAACTAAGCCTACTTTTGGATCCTCAAAAAGTGAAATTTGTTTTTCCAATTTATCAGGAGTCCACCAATCATCTGCATCTAAAAAGGCTATAAAATCACCATTAGCTTTTTGTAAAGCATAATTTCTTGCTTCATATAAAAACTTCGTATGTTTGTCTGCCAAATAATATTTAAAACGATTACCATTATAATTTTTAAATATCTTGGAACTATTATCAGTTGATTGATTATCCCAAAAAATTACTTCCCAATTTTTATATTTTTGAGAAACAACACTTTCCAAAGATTGAGGAAGGTAGCTTTCTCCATTAAAACAATTAATAATGATACTCACCAGAGGTTGATCTGACATAATTAGAAATTTTTATATTTAATTTAAAACTGTTTTAAGTCTTACGAAACTAGAATTGTCTTCTTTATAAAGTCCAATTCTTGGTAAATAAAAAGGATTATTTTTTTTTAATCGTCCTCGTAGCAAAGTTACTGCAGAAGTAAAATATTTTGCAGCGATTCTGGGAGCAATTTCGCCAATGCTTTTTTTTTCTCCATACGGATAGCAAAAACTATGGACTTTCTGATTGGTATGAGATTCTATTATTTCTTTGCTCTTAACCATTTCATATTCGATTTCTTTTTCACTGAGGCCGCTTACAGCAGTATGAGTAACGCTATGGCTTTGAAATGATATTACCTTTTTTTTGCTCAAGTCTTCAATTTCATTCCACGAAATTGGCTTGGGAAATTCTTTATTGAGCAAAGTTTTTTTTTCTCTATCTAAAAGATTTATAAAATAATCTAAGGTTTTTTTAACTACTGTAAAATTTTCAAAATATAATAGATTGGTTAAAGTTTTTATAATTTTTTTTTTATTTGCTATTTTGCTTTCAAAATTTTTACTAAAATCTTGAACATCATATTCACCGATTGGTAAATATTTATTAATAAATTCTATTTTTTGATAGGGCAAGATTTCTCCATCTAAATAACCGGTGGGTACATAAAATGTAACCGGCCATCCTTTATCTATACATTTTTTTGAAATATCTCTAACGGTTGAACCTATTCCATCATCAAATGTTAAAGCATAACAGCCTTTTGTAGATTTGCCTGACCTAATTCTGTTAACCAACTCTTCTAGAGGAATTGGTTTGGATGGATGTAAAGCCTCTACATGATTCTGAAATCTTTCTGCAGATAAATTATGCCAACAACAAATAAATCCACCAAACTTTCTGCCAATAAATGATTCGATCAAATGAAAAACTCCAGGAAAAACTAGTGGTATGCTACAAATATTTTTCATAAATTTTAGTTTCATATTTAAAACATTTCATAAATTGTTTCAGAAACTTCAGTATTAATATTTTCTTCTATTGGAAATTTTTTAGCTAAGGATAATAAACGAACGACGAATGGCTGAACAGTTTTTCCAAAAGAGTTATTTTTCCAATTTTTTATAATTGATTTAGACATTTTTTGGGGATCGGGATCAGTGGCATCCAAATCTTTTTCAATAATAAATACATTTCTTAAATCTTTTTGGTCAAAGTTTGACCAAAAAGATTGTTTGTTAATTTTATCATTAAAAGTTCTGTTTATTATTTGAGAACCATTTAAAAAGTAATCTTTATATAATTTTTTTAATTTTTGTTTTATTAATTTTTCTTCT
>Ga0187827_10007139_pt1 | contig 12511 bp, 4 predicted proteins | sample ETNtaG_39_FD_167969 | JGI IMG/M metagenome (GOLD analysis project Ga0187827, IMG submission 167969) | Marine microbial and viral communities from oxygen minimum zone, Eastern Pacific Ocean - ETNP2014_SV_150_PacBio MetaG (Illumina Assembly) | ecosystem: Environmental > Aquatic > Marine > Hypoxic... | reverse complement strand
AGGTTTTACCAGACCTGACCTTGAACGACACAGAATGTCTACCCAACATCAATCTGTTAATCTGTCGTCATGATTTCTTCCCTGCTGTCTCTACTTCTGATCTTTTCTTCTTCGGGAACTGCCGAAAACGCGGTCAGGCCGGGCGAGTTGTTGGTTGACCCGCCAACGCTTCATTGCCTCGGATTCCGCTGGTATGTCGATGGCGACCAGAACGGCAATGCCGCGTGCTCGATTAAGTTTCGCCGTGAGGGAGACGATGGATGGCGTGCCGGATTGGAGCTCCTGCGCGTGAACCGGGAGACCGTGAATCGCGATTACGAATCCCACACATGCGACAATCTGCTGGCCGGCAGCCTATTCGGTCTCGAGCCTGACGCCGAATACGAAATCATGCTTTCGCTGTCAGACCCTGATGGCGGCAAGGCAACGAAAACCTGCACGGCCCGCACGCGTGCCGTTCCCAAAGCCCCGCCCCCCAAACGTTCCCTTCATCTCTACCCGGCCAGCCATGAAGGGAAGAAGGAGCTCCCCAGCTTCGTCTCCCTTGCCGAAGCCGTTAAACGCCTCAAGCCCGGCGACCATGTGCTCCTTCATGCCGGTGTCCACACCGGCAACGTTGTTGTGGAACGCAGCGGTACTGCGAGTGCGCCCATTGTTTTCAAAGCTGCTGGGGACGGTGAAGCCATTGTCCAGGGCACGAACGGCAGCGATAAGAGACCCACCTTCAACTTCGTCGTCACCGACCAGAAGCATATCTGGTTCGAGGGGCTGACTTTGAAGGGGGCGGAATGGGGCATCCGCGCTGAGGCCACCGAACACCTGGTCGTACGGCGTTGCCGCATTCTTGATGTCTCGACTGGTATCCGGACCTACTCCGAACGTGCGGCCAACTGGTACATCGCCGACAACGAAATCATCGGCCGCAACACACAGTGGTATCCACGGAACTCGCAGAAGGCATCGCATACGGGCATCAACTTCTTCGGCCGGGGCCACGTGGTCTGTCACAACCGTATTCGCAAATTCTGGGACTGTCTGGCCATCGCCAACTACGGAATCCCCAAGAAGGGGCGAGACCTCAAATGCGTTTCCATTGACATGTACGGCAATGACCTTTCCGAAGCCCTCGACGATTGCCTGGAGACCGATTACGGCTGCCACAACATCCGGGTCTGGGGCAACCGGCTCTGGAACGCGCACGTCGCGCTCAGTGCACAGCCGACATACGGCGGGCCGATTTACATGATCCGTAACTGCGCATTCAACATCGCCGGGCTCACACTCAAACTCCACAACTGGTGTTCCGGTCTGATGATATTCCACAACACGCTCATCACGCCCGGCCAGGCCTTCCGCTCTTATCACCGGTGGCAGAACGGCATCCTGCGCAACAACCTCCTGCTCGGCGGCCAGCGATACGCAATGGAGACCGGCTCGCCGCATCCGCGCACGAGCATGGACTACAACGGCTGGCGCAAAACAAACGACCCGCAACGATTCATGAAGTGGCACGATGACAAGACATGGACGCGTTACGCCACCCTCGAGGCTTTCGCCAAATCCACCGGCCACGAACGCCACGGAGTCATGGTTGATTTCAACGTATTCGAGAAATGTCCTTTCCCGAAGCCAGAACAATTCCCCGATCCTTCGGTCTACGATTTCGGCCTGAGACCCGCTTCAAAGCCGATCGACTCCGGCGTGGTGCTGCCCAACATCAACGAGGACTTCAAAGGCAAAGCGCCCGACCTGGGATGCAGGGAATTTGGCGGGACGGGGCAGATCTTTGGGCCGCGGTAAGGGGTAGCCAAACATCATTGGGCTGGCGGCAAGCCAGTGCTCCACCAGCGTTCGATATCTGACGTGATGACTTTCTTCTGATGAGTGCGCGTATAAGAACAGCATCCATGCCAGGCTCAAACAATCCAATTATGCGGCTCATCGGCCAAAGGGACTTCCGCTTCATGCCGGGACTGTGCATTTGGATCTTCTGTCCAATCGGGGCCGAGACGTTCATCAGATCCGCGAACGAGATTTATTGGCAGCAGACGGATTCGAAACCTTCGTTCACTGCCTTCGTGGAGCGTGAACGGCTCACGAATCTCGATCGCGTGAGCCGAGTGGTGTTCGCCGTTCAGATTGGCAAAGATGCATGGAAGCTCGATCAGCTGACCGCGCATTGGAGTATCCGGCGAGGCGGACGGACTGTGGCATCCGGCACTTGCTCGATGAAAGCAGGTTTGGTCGACGTGCAGTTCGGGCTCGCGGGGCTGCAGGAGGGCCGTTTCGATATTGCTGCGGAACTCAAGGATGGCGATCAGGTGGTTGCGAATGCAAATACTTTTTTTCGGTATGAAAAAGAAGAGTTACCTGAACTATCAGGACGCATCGCACTGAATTTGCCGAGAGGTGTGCCCCTTAAAGAAGGCAGCTTTCCTGTTCATTGCGGCGTGCCGTTCCAGAAAGGTGCGCTTTGGAGCAAGGGTGACGTGCGGGTGGTCAAGGCGGACGGTTCGCCGGTGCCGTCGCAGACGGTGGTTCGCTCGAGATGGGGACTGAACGCAAAGACGAGTATCCGCTGGCTTGGGGTGGATTTTCAGGCGGAGAAGGCGGCTCCGTGGTGGCCGGAGCGTAAAGATACGCGGTACTACCTGGAGTATGGAAAGCGGGTATCGCCTGCCGTGAATCAGGAATCGGGCACTGGGAACAAAGTTTCGGTTGCGAAGGAGGCCGATGGTTTTCGGGTTGATACAGGGCCTCTGCAGTTCCTGGTCCGTAATCAGGGATTCAATCTTCTGGCCGAAGCCCGGTTGAATGGTGCACCCATCCTGCAGAGCAACCGGCAGCACGGGCTTTATCTGATCGACAACGAGGGTGACGTCTACCGAGCGGCAAACGATCTTCAGACAGCGCTGATGATCGAAGAGCAGGGACCGCTGCGCGTCGTGCTGCGTGCTGAAGGCTGGTACGTCAAGGATGGCACTGAGGGCAAGAAGCACAGTTACACACTGCCAACGGATCGGCTCTGCAAGTTCATCACTCGCATTGAAGCATACGCCGGCAAGCCATACGTGCGCGTGCTGCACTCATGGGTGCTTACGTTTGATTCGCATACCGTGCGTTTGAAGGATGTTGGGCTGTCGCTGCCACTGAATGGCGCGTCCCGGGCAGTGTTCGGTGTGGAAGGGGGCCCCGGCATCAGACAACCAGTCTCCGATGACGGCGTCTATCTCATCCAACATCTGCCACACGCGTTTTCCATCGACTCAGGAAAGGGCAGGCAGCTTTCGGCCGGCCGCCACAGCGAGGGATGGGTGTCTGCCGTATCCGCACATGCACGCATCACTGTCAGCCACCGCGATACCTGGCAGCGTTTCCCCAAAGAGTTCGAAGTTCTGCGAGATCAGATTCGTTTCCACATCTGGCCGGCGCACGGTCGGTTTCATCCTGAAATCGACGAGTTGAAATCTGACCAGATCCACAAGCTCTGGTTCGCCCACCAGGGCAAAGAGCTCAACATGGCGCAGCCGTGGGATTACTACTTCGCGGTCGCCAATGAGATCAAGAATCCCAGCATCGGTGTCTACAAGGGCGCCGGTCTGGCACTCGCCGGTGTCCATTCGAGCGGACTCGGCTCGGCCATCACCAGCGACTTGTTGATTCACTTTTCTGCCACCGCGGAAGAAGAAAAGGCGAGGCAAGTCGCCCGCTGTTTTCAAGCAGCGCCGCATGCTCTTCCCGATACAAAGTGGCTCTGCAAATCTGAGTCTGCCGGCCTTCTGCATCCGTACGATCCTGAAAACATGAAAGCCGCGGAAGAGACCATCGAGGACATGGTCAAGGGCTATTGGGAAACGCAGGACAAAACCGACGAATACGGCATGTGGATCTACCGCGTGTGGCATCACAATACTTACTTTGGCGACGGCAAATGGCAGCTCTACCGACTCTACAACACCACCCATCATTACGAGCTGTTCATGCCGTGGATGCTGTATGCCCGTTCGGGTGATCCGTTTTATCTGAAGCAGGGAATGGCAAACATCCGGCAGATGACTGATGTGCAGATGATTCATTACGACGACCCGAAATACCCGCACATCGAATTTCACTTCGGTGCTGGAAGACTGGTCGGCTCGACACGTCACACCAATGGATTCAATACATGGGGAGGTGATCACGCAGTACTCGGGCACCTCACCTGCTACAACGGCATCATGCTCGCGCATTACCTGACCGGCGATTTGCGATTACGCGAGGTGGTCGTCGATGAATGGCAGAAGACCATTCTGACCGACCGTGCGAACAGACAGTTTTCACGAGCAGATCGTTCGAGCCGCTATGTGAAGTCCGGCGCCCGTGACGTGGCAAACACCCTCGGTGAGCTCATCGACCTGTATCAACTCACTTACCGGTCCGAGATTTTGGCGCTCATGGCGCCCACTTTCGATTTCTTCGTCAATCAACACATGCGTCTGTGGGGGCAGCCACTCCACAACGTGCTCCATTTCTACGGCAGCGAGCAGGCAAAAATGCAACTCCTGGAAGCAGTGGACGCTTATCGGAGAGCGGCCGGCAAGCCGGACGACCCAAAGTCCGTTTTCTGGAATCACGCGCCGCACGAAGTATTCGCCATGGCATCCATCGTATCCCCTGAAAGCAATGCGCATGTGGATGCTTGGATGAAGGCGGATGTTCCTTACCGCCGGCAGAGGGCCCGGGATGTCCGCGCGTTTGTGCCACGTGCGGTCGCGTTCTGCACAGTACCTGATTACGTTCTCTATCTTCCTCGTGTCATGCACGCGATTGCTGAGGCCGGCGGGAACGTGTCTCTCAAACAACTCAGTATGTCGCAACCGCTGCCAATCATGACGCGCCGTAAGCTCGGCCACTGGTCGCAAATTATTGTCAGGGAAGACAATGATCAGGAGTTCGATATCAGTTTTTCAGGTTCTGTAGAAGAGGCGTTCCCGGTGAAGGTGATTGGGCCGGATGGGAAACTCGTCACGCAGGCAACGATACCTGTTGGCTCACACGCCGGGCGTTCTTTGAAAGTGCCCAGGGACGGCCGGACGGGCGAATACGTCATTTTCGCCAAACCGCGTGATCCCAAGGCCAAGCTCCTCGCTCCGCTCACCAGCCTGCCGGAAGTGTATTACTGTGACTACTGGGCTCAGCATTCGCACTCACTCTATTTCATTCGCTCGAAGAGCGACGCCCCCGAACAGATCCAATTGCAGCCGCACAAAACGCCTGCACGAGTTTATAGTTCCGATCACTCAGAGTTGCTCGCCGTTACCGAAACCGGAGAGTGGTTGAAGTTTAAGGCAGGCCCGAAGGGAGTCTGGTTGAATCTGCACTCCCGCTACGCGCATCCCCGGCAGCCCATCGTGATCGCCGTGCATCCTGAACGGTGGTTTATGCCTGGTGAAAAGAGCTTGAATCGAAAACCTGAGAACTTGCCGAAAGGAAATCCCTGAAAAATGGACCTCTTTCAGCAGGACCCTTCAGGCGGCAGAAACTAACATCTTCAGAGGAGCCATCCATGAAACGTTTTTCTTTTTTCACACTTTGGCTTACAGCCTTTGCTGCTTTGTCCGCCGAGGACACTCCAAATGTCGTCATCATTTATGGTGACGATGTCGGCTACGGCGATGTTGGGGTCTATGGGGCCAAACTTATTCCCACGCCAAACATCGACCGCATGGCTGCGGAGGGGCTCCGTTTTACGGACGCGCATTGCGCTGCCGCCACGTGTACTCCATCCCGCTACTCGATGCTCACGGGGGAGATGGCCTTTCGGAAGAAGGGCACCGGCATCCTTTCCGGAAACGCAAAGATGGCGATCAATCCCGATCAGTTCACGCTCGCGGACGTATTCCAGAAAGCCGGCTACAAAACTGGTGTCATCGGCAAATGGCACCTCGGCCTCGGCTCCGGCAAGATTAACTGGAATGAGGAAGTCAAACCCGGCCCCCTTGAAATCGGATTCGATTACTGCTTCCTGCTGCCGGCGACCAACGACCGCGTTCCGTGCGTCTACCTGGAAAACCATCGCGTCATCAATCTCGACCCCAACGACCCCCTCACCGTCTCCTACGGCAGACCGGTCGCAGAGGATGCGCCGGGCACGTCTTACCCTGATGGCCGCAAGAATCCCGAAGCCATGACCTACTACCGCAGTTCCCATGGCCACAACAACAGCGTGATTAACGGCGTCGGCCGCATTGGATATATGAAAGGCGGAAAGTCAGCGCTCTGGAAAGACGAGGAGATGGCGGACGTCCTTGTCGAAAAGACTCGCGCCTTCATCAAGGAAAACAAGGACAAACCGTTCTTCCTTTTCTTCTCTTCGCAGGACATCCACGTGCCGAGAACGCCACATCCCCGCTTCCGCGGAAAGAGCAAGCTCAGCTACCGCGGCGATGCCATGGTACAGCTCGACTGGTGCACCGGCGAGATCCTCAAGTCGCTAAAGGACGCCGGCATCGACGACAACACTATCGTCATCTTCTCGAGCGACAATGGCCCCGTTTATGATGATGGCTACAAAGACGGCACAACGGTCAGGACATCCTCGAAAGAGGTCGACCGCGGCCACGACGGCTCGGGTCTTTATCGCGGCGGCAAATATCAGATCTATGAAGGTGGCACCCGCGTTCCACTCATCGTTCGCTGGCCGGCCAGAATCAAAGCAGATGTTTCAGAGGCCCTCGTTTCCCAGGTCGATTTCCTCAAATCTTTCGCCGGCATGGTGAAACAGGACGTACCCGCAGGCGCTGCCCGCGACAGTCGCGATATCCTGGCAACGCTGACAGGCACGGATTCCACAGGCAGTGACATCATTCTCGAACAGGCCAGAGGCGTCGCTGTCCGCAAAGGCCAATGGAAATACGTAAAGACCTGGCCTCGCAGAAAGCGGAAGGGCAAGGACCAACCCAAACAGCCACCCAAACCGCGTGAAGAACTCTATAACCTCAAAGACGATCCAGGCGAATCCCGGAACGTGGTCAGCAATCATCCGGAGCTTGCGCAGGAGTTGTCCAAGCTCCACGACAAATACCGCAAGCAGGGGCTGGCCGAGTAGGGATGAAAGTTCGGTGGATGCTGACCCGCCAGTCACTCAGACTGCCTGCCGAGGCGTGACGCATGTCGTCTGCCGGCGCGGTGCTCCCGGACCTATCCTCACTCGCACGGTTGGGCACTTTCGATGCTCTCAGGCAACTGCACGGCGGATTCATTTTCGGGCTTTAACATACCCACCTTTTCCTGGGCCATTCGTCCCCCGGTTTAAACAACGGACCTGAAGAACTCTCACAAGGCAATCACTATGAAACACTCGTGCATCGCTTTTATGATGCTTGTTTCGGTCCTGTCCGTGTGTGCGGAAGACAATCCGACACCGAAGCCCCTCAAGGCCCTGCTCATCGCGGGCGGCTGTTGCCACGACTATGCCGGACAGCACAAGGTGCTCAGCGAAGGCATCCAGGCCCGGGCCAACGTGCAGGTGGACGTCTATTGGACCGACGACCGATCGACCACGCCCAGCTTTCCGCTCTACGAAAAGGACGACTGGGCCGAAGGCTACGATGTGATCATTCACGACGAATGCGCGGCCGGCATTAAAGATGTCAAGGTAGTCGAGCGGATCATCAACGAGCATCGCTCCGTGCCAGCCGTTCATCTGCATTGCGCGATGCACAGTTGGCGTACTGGCACCGACATGTGGTTCAAATTCCTTGGGCTTCAGTCGAGCGGGCACGGCCCCAAGGAGCCACTCACAATAAATTTCGTCGACGGGGAGCATCCAGCCACCAAGGGACTGAAGGGCTGGACAACGGGCAAGGAAGAGCTCTACAACAATGTGAAGATTTTCGATGCGAGGCCCCTCGCAAAAGGCAAGCAGATCGTTAAGCGCAAGGGCGTCGAAAAGGAGGTGGAGGCCGTAGTCGTCTGGACAAACGAACAGGAAGGCGTCCGCAGTTTCAGCACATCCCTTGGCCACAATACGGAGACCGTTGCCGACTCTCGCTATCTCGAGCTGGTCACCCGCGGCCTGCTGTGGTCGTGTGAGAAACTCTCGCCCGAATATCAGACCCCGTTTAAGGGCAAGAATAAGGTCACCTTCATCAAAGGCGTACCCAACAAGACCAAGAAGAAGAAAGGCAAAGGAAAGAAAGGTCAGACGCCTCAGGCCACCATCGAGATGGTCAAGCCAAAGGATGCCACAGAAATCAAAATGACCGCCAGCAGCGTGCAGATGGCCCCGGGCCACTTCCCCTGGAAAGCAGTGGATGGTAACGACGGCACACGCTGGTGCGCGTCGAATGACAGCTATCCTCAGTGGCTGCAGATCGAGCTCAATAAGCCGCACAAGATCGACACCATCCGAATCACCTGGGAATTCGACGTCTCATATAAATACATCATCGAGGGATCGGGCGACGGGAAGAAATGGACACCTTTGTTTGATGTGACACAGAAGGGAGAGAACTCGGGAGTCGAGACACCGCTGAAATCCGATCCGGTAAAGTTTGTCCGCATCACCGGCAAGAGCGCGGCGAAGGGATGGTGCAGCATCCGTGAGGTGAAACTGAAATCGCCAACCATCAAATCCCTCTGGCCGGCGGGAGCAAAGAGTCTCCCTTCCGCGAAGGGCAAGCCCGCGGCGAGGTCACCTGACCCTTACGCGAAGGCCGGCAACCTCCCGCCGAAGATGGTCAAGCTTACCTCAGAGAAAGAGCAGGCAATCCTTAAAGAGGTGAAGGTGCCGCCCGAATTTGATGTCACGGTCTTTGCCGCGCCGCCGACCGTAAATTATCCGGTTTACTGTGCCGCCTCACCGAGTGGCGATCTATATGTTTCGTCCGATGGCAATGGATCGCTCGGACGTGATCCGGATCGAGGCCGCGTGCTGCGCCTGCGGGATAAAGACGGCGACGGGCGCGCGGACGAGGTCACCGAATTCATCAAGAATATCGACGCGCCCCGCGGGCTTATCTGGGATCACGATCGGCTCTACCTGCTTCATCCGCCCGATATCAGCGTTCACTTTGATCGGGACGGGGACGGCGTTTCCGAAGAATCGAAGATGCTCATCAAGGGCATCGCGTTCGACTACAAGGGGCGTCCCGCCGACCACACGACGAACGGCCTGCAAATGGGAATCGACGGCTGGATTTACATCGCGGGCGGCGATTTCGGTTTTGTGGACGCGGTTGGCACTGACGGCCAACACCTTCAGCATCGCGGTGGAGGGGTCATCCGGTTTCGTCCGGACGGCAGCGGGCTTGAGATCTTCAGCACTGGCACCCGTAACATCCTGGAAGTCCCCATCAGCCCGCTGCTCGATCTCTTCGCCCGTGACAACACAAACGACGGCGGCGGATGGGACGTGCGCTTCCATCACTTCACCGGCCTCGAGGACCATGGCTACCCGCGCATGTACAAGAATTTCGGCAGCGAGCACATTGCCCCGCTCGCGGACTACGGCGGCGGCTCCGGCTGCGGGGGCGTTTACATCAGCGAACCGGGCTTCCCGGCACAATGGAACAATGCCCCCTTCACGTGCGACTGGGGCAAAAGCGCGTTGTTCAAACACACGGTCAAACCAAAGGGAGCGACCTTTGAAGAAACCGAGACTCCCCAGGCTTTCATCAAGTTGCCTCGCGCCACGGATGCCGATGTGGACGGCATGAGCCGTGTGTATCAGTTGAGCTGGAAGGGTGCGAAGTTTCGCTGGGAAGGCTGGGATGTCGGCTACGTCGTGCAGGTGAAACCGAAAGGTTACCAGCCGTCACCGCTGCCAGAGTTTGAAGATCTGAGCAGTGCCGAACTGGTCAAACTCCTCGAATCACCAGGCAGTGTTCGCCGGCTGACCGCGCAGCGGGCCCTTCTTCGCCGGCCGGAAGATGCTGAGACAACGAATGCTCTTGTCGCGCTTGCTGACGATGCAGGTAAACCATTGCCGGCCCGCGTGGCCGCGCTCTTCGCGATCACGCAGAGAGGCTTCAAAAGTGAAAATGCCGCAGCCGTCATCAAGACAGTGACGCCGCTCGCAAGGGACTCTTCTCTGCGGCGCTTCGTCATCCGCGCACTCGGCGACATGGGGCTCAACAGGAGAAGCGGTGCAGACACTCCGTGGCCGCTCGGGCCCATCTTTATCGACGCGCTCAAGAATACTGACCCGGCTGAATCCGTTGCCTCGCGGACGAAGGTCGAAGCTATCATCGCTGCCACGCGCCAGAACCTGAAAGAGACGGGGCCTGCTATTGCAGCGCTTCTCGGCAATGAAGATCCCGTCGTCGTCCACACCGCTTTCCGCGGCCTCGCCATGCTTGGCGCCAGCGAGGCATGTTTCGCGATTGTGGACAACCCGCAGTCACCGGGAGCACAGCGCGAAGGTGCACTGCTCGCGCTCATGCGTATGCATAAACCGGAAGTTGTCGACGGCATCATTGCACGCATTGGAAAAGAAGATCGCCCCGAAGTTCGCAAAGGTTTCTTGAGCGCGCTGTGCCGCCTCCACAACATCGAAGGCGAATGGAAGGGACAGAGCTGGGGCACGCGTCCGGATACCCGCGGCCCCTACTACCAGCCGGAGCCCTGGAGCGAGACCTCAAAAATCGCGGCCGTCCTGAAAGCGGCTCTCGAGAATGCCTCCCCGGACGAAGCGCCCGTTCTGCTGCATGAAATGACTCGCAACCGAATCCAATCCGATGATGCCCTGGGCCGCATCATCGAGCTCGCAGGGCAAAACTCGAAACTCATCGCCATCGCTCTGAAACAGATGGCAACTGCAAAGACGATCCCGGCAAAAGGAATCCCTCTCTTGCTGCACGCAGCCAGAGACAAGGAAGCAGAGACAGAGACACTCACCCAAGCCATCACGGCACTATCAAAAGTGGACCACGCGGATGCGTTCCCATCCATGCTCGAGGCTCTCGTAAGCTTGGATGCCGCCAAGGGGAATTTCAGGTCCAAGCAGTCAGCCTGGAACGCATTCCTGAAAGCTCCCAGGCTGGAAAACCACCACCTCGCGCTCGAAAGCGAAGCGAATAAGAAAGGCTCTCCAGCGGGTCTGTGGGCCGACGCCGGCCTGATCGCGCTCGCATCCCGCAGAAAAGGCAGCCCTGAATCCCGTGAGCTTTCACAACGAGCCATCGATGACGCGTGGAAGATACCTCAGCGTCGCATACGCCTCATGCGGGCCGCGGCGAAGGTGAAGAACCGTTACCTCGATCATCGGATTCTGGCTTCGCTCGATGACCCGAATCAGAAAGTCTCCAAAGCCGCACAGCACGCGGCCAAAGGACTCCGGCTCAGGAAACAACCACCCGATACCACCCCAAAGATTGCCACCCTCAAACCAGCCGACGCAATCAAACGCGCGGTAAAGATGAAAGGCAACGCCGCCATCGGCGAGCTCGTCTTCACCAGGGCCGGTTGCATCACCTGCCATACTACCAGCCAGGGCGAAACACCCCGCGGTCCGTACCTCGGCAACATCGCCCAGACCTACAAACGCCCCGAGCTAGCAGAGGCGATCCTGGTCCCGAGCAAGTCCATCGCCCAGGGCTTCACCACCAACCTGTTCCTGACCGAAGACGATGAAGTTCTTCAAGGATTCATCACTTTCGAATCCGCCGATGAGGTGAAACTCCGAGACATCAATGGCAAGGAATTCGCCCTGAAAAAATCTGATATCGCCGAACGTAAGACCGTGCCTGCTTCAGCCATGCCGGAAGGTCTGATGAAGCCCTTCAGCTTGCGGGAATTCGCTTCGCTGGTGGATTACTTGCAGGGGCTGTCGAAGAAGCAATGAGCAGCACCAAGCTGGCTCTCAATCGTTTCGGCCAACATTACGGACTCACCGAATGAAGTTTCTCCTCTTCGTCAATCTTCTCTTTACTTCCTTCACTCACGGGGAAACCAGGCCCAACGTCATCCTCATTCTCGCGGATGATCTCGGCTGGATGGATACGAGCTTCACCGGCAGCACATATTACCGGACGCCCAACATCGAGCGTCTCGCGAAGCGAGGGATGTTCTTTCCTAATGCTTATTCCGCGAGCCCGCTGTGCTCTCCAACCAGAGCTTCGATCCTGACGGGGCAGAGCCCCGCTCGAATCGGTATCACCTCCCCCGCATGCCATCTGAAGCAGGAAGTCCTGCAGGTCAGCGTCAGACCCGGGGCGCGGCCCTATGAAAAGCAGCGTGTCTGCACCAGCATCACTCGGCTTAAACGCGACTACTACACGCTGGCCGAGGCCCTCAAGGACGGGGGCTATGCCACAGGCCACTTCGGCAAGTGGCATCTTGGCCACGAGCCTTACTCGCCTCTGCAGCACGGTTTTGATGTGGACATTCCGCACTGGCCCGGACCTGGGCCGGCAGGGAGCTACGTCGCGCCGTGGAAGTTCCCCAGATTCAAGCCGCGCACGCCGAACGAACACATCGAAGATCGCATGGGCGATGAGGCCGTGGCGTTCATGAAAAAACACAAGGGCGG
>Ga0187827_10007137_pt1 | contig 12512 bp, 11 predicted proteins | sample ETNtaG_39_FD_167969 | JGI IMG/M metagenome (GOLD analysis project Ga0187827, IMG submission 167969) | Marine microbial and viral communities from oxygen minimum zone, Eastern Pacific Ocean - ETNP2014_SV_150_PacBio MetaG (Illumina Assembly) | ecosystem: Environmental > Aquatic > Marine > Hypoxic... | reverse complement strand
ATGTACATTATTTTTAATAATCAGAACTTAAATTCTGAATTATTATTCTTAATGCCACTGCTAATTTTGCATTGTAGAACTAGACTTTTCCTGGTCGTTGTTCAACAGCGGACTATACTGGGTGGTATTCGGACTTAGATATTAATGCTCTTACCAACGCAGGAACGGTTAATGATTTGCACATTATTTCCCACCTTACTTTCAGTATTAACTTGTCTACTATATTCATTTATTAAATCTGTCAAGAAAAATCCATTTTTTTATTAAACTTATAAATTCATTTTTTTTTGAAAAAAATTAAAGGGTTTGCATGGTTTTGCTCTAGCACTTTAGTGAATTTGTGTGCTGTTTCTTTTTCTATAAGTTTCTCTAGGAGCTATACCGTCAGTATTAAGACTCAGATTATTTCCTACCGTAGCCGGATTAGGATTTATTTTCCAATGTTTAACTTTCATTATGTCAAACTTTTTTCTCCATTTATATAATTCATCTACTGTCATATTATAAGGTTTAATAAAAAATTCAGCTTGTTGATTTTGCATTGGATTTTTCCAAAGCTCATCTAAATTCCAATCGTCTATAAATAACTTGTCTTTAACAACTTGTTTAAACAAAGCTGTTCCAACAAAAGGGATTAGTGTAAAAACTGCAACGGTGTCCAGTTTCAACTTATCCATCATATCATACGTACTTTGTAAAGTTTCGTTTGTATCTTCAGGAAATCCCATAATAAAAAATCCACTTGACATAATTTTGTATTTTTTAAGTAGCCTAGCAACTTCAAATATTTTTTTTCTGTCTAGTCCTTTTCCGATAATTTTATTTCTAATATAATCATCTCCATGTTCAATGGCTAAATTGGTTTTTACTAACCCAGCTTCAGCCATTTTTGCCACAACTTCTTCTCTAAGAGAATTGATCCAAAGGCCGTTGGGAGTGTCGAAAGCAATTTTAAGTTTTCTTTTTATTATTCCATCACATATCTCTATAATATGAGCTTTGTTTAGTGTTAACTGATCATCCATAAAAGAAAAAAAGTTAACACCATAATTTTTGTTTAACATCTCAATTTCATCAACGATTGTTTTGGCACTTCTTTTTCTGTGTTTTTTTCCCATTACCAAAAACATATCACAGAAATTACAAGCTAACGGACATGCTCTTGATGAAAAAATTGCAGCTCTGTGTTTTAAAGGCAATTTTCGTGGATTATAATAATGATCCAATTTCATTTCAAATTCCTTAAAATTTATTAAATCCCAAGCTGGCATTGGTAGTGAACTTAAATCTTCTACATAATTTTTTTCTCTATTAATCCTTACTGTTCCTTCTTTATCTCTATAAGCAAAAGATTTAATAGTGCTTAATAAATTTTCATTTTTTGCTTTAATCGAAGCAGCTAAATTAACAATTGAATTTTCCCCTTCTCCTATTGCTACATAATCAATATCATTACAGTTAGTTAAAATTTCTTTATAAAAAGATGTAGGATGTATTCCACCAATAGCAGTTTTCAAATTTGGTGAATGAGATTTAACTGTTTTAGCAAATTCTAAAACATCGGGGAAAGTGCCCGAAAATAAACAATTTATACCAACAAGATCGGGTTTATGCTCATTTAAACCATCAATAATGACTTTTTTACAATAATCGAGATATTTCTCTTTCTGTTTATGTACAACAGCATTATTCAAATCAATTATAACCGGTTCGTAATTTTTGTCCCTAAGAATTGCTGCCAAATGTAAAAGAGCTGAGGATGGAATAAAATCTTCCCTAACTACGGATTTTGCTGAACGGTCAAAATATAAATTAACATATGGTGCTATTAAAAGAATCTTCATAACTAATCAGTAACAGATATACAGTTTTAAGGAATATGGGTCATTTGTCAATTTGTTAGTCATTTAAGCAAATATAGCACCAGATAATATATTTTTCCAAAAATATAAGCTTTCAAAAACCTTAAGCATTGTTAAGGTGCAGAGTCCTAAAAAGATCATTCCGAAGATCATCTTAATCCAGTACTGGAAGTAATTACAAAATTCTTCACTGAAATTTAGAGTATTTGTGTAGTTACTTGGTGATAATCTTCAGAAAATGCTAAGAATTTATATTCATTTTCATTATAAACTTCGGTTAATGCTTTGTATTCACCAATATCCCAGCCAGCAAAATTATACAATTCATCAAAAAGTATAATACAATTTTTAGATATATAAGGTTTTAATTCCGTTAATATATATTTCGAGGTTTCATAAGTATCCATATCCATATGAACAAAGTTTATTACTGGTCTGCGCTTCCTTAAAAATTGAGGCAAAGTGTCTTGTACCCACCCAACAATCGGAATTACATTTTTTTTTAGTTTCGGAATTTTTTTATTCAAGTTAAAAAGTTCTTTCGGGTGTCCTTTATATCCAATCCAATCTTCTCTTAATCCTTCGAAAGAATCAAATCCGTAAATTTTTTTTACATATTTTGAAAAAAAATTTATCGTATCACCTCTAAAAACACCAAATTCAAGATATGTTTTTTCTAAATTTTTGTCATGTTCAATTGCTTTTTTAATTGAATACTCTCTAATCGCCTCACGTTCTAAAAATATAGAGGTTTTAAAATATTTTTTAAAATGATTGTAGCTTCTTTCTAATTCTTCTTTTTCATACATATCAAAAGAATTGGGAGGAGTAAGAGAAGAAGGTAAACTAGTTGGCAAACAATGATTATTTAGCACGCTTAATACTTTTCTTATTGCATGTAATATCGGTAAAATTATTTTTTTTAATAAATTTTTTATAATCATTTTTTTAAAGTTCAGTTGTTTATAATTTTAAATGATGTAACATTGCAACATCTTATTTTTAAATTGAAACAAATTCAACACTAAGGTAATATCCTTAAATAAATTCTGAGATAAATCCAATTTATTATGGAACCAATAGTAAAAAAATCAATAGAAGAACTAAACGAAATATTGCCAAAAGAAAAAAAACTTATAGTTGATGAGTCTACACCTTTAATAGATGAGCATTCTAATTTAGAATCTATTGATCTTGTTAATTTGTTTGTAAATTTAGAAAAAAATCTAAAAAAAAAAGGACGTCCAACTTTAACTTTTGATGAAATACTCAAGAGTGCAGATCAACTAAAAACTATTGGTTCGCTTGAAGTTTTTTTAAATAATAAATTAAAGAATAAAAAAAAATAAATTTTCAGTAAATATTATTTATAATTATTGTATTAATTTTTCTATATTCAGAAAATTGTAATTTAAATCTATTTTTAAATTTATTCCACAGCCTATTATTATGAATTAAAAAAGAGGTTGAGATAATGGCTATATTTTTCACTTTATGATATTTATGCGATCTTGATCACCATCGCCTTTTAAAATAACAGTCTTATTTTTCTTATATTTGTTAATCATGGTACATAAATTTACATTAATATTTTTTTTAATAAAAGGCTCAAAATAATTTGGTATAATTTGTTTTTTCTCCTTTTTATTAAAACCTAAATTTGTTAGCAAATTTTGATCAAATCCAGAACATAGAAAATCAATATACTCTATTTGATTTTCATATAAATATTTTTTTACTAATTCTAATATATTATCCTTAAAAGATATTTTTCCGTAAAAATCAACTATTCTGGAAATTTTTGTTTTCCCCATACAAATATTTCTACAAATAAAAAAAAATTTTATTTCATTATTTTTATAAAAACTCATCAAAAAATAATCATAATATGGATTATTTAAATATTTATTAGTAAAATACTTTTTTGTTTTTTTTGGATAAAAATTAGTATTGGGAAATATTTTTATTTTTTTTTCAATTTTCATATCTAGCTTTACTAAATTTATTTTTTTAATAACTTTTTTTTCTATTAGGTTTGTTGAAATTCTTTTCTTAGCTCTAGCGTTTAAAATATAGTAGTGTTCGAAAAATTCAATTTTTCCTAATTGTTCATAAAATTTGCTAGGAATTTTGTTAAAACCTGTACAACATAAAAAATTTGGTTTCAAGTTTTCATAAATATATTTAAAAAATTTAAAAATTGCATCTTTAGCAAGATTAGATTTTAATAAAAAAGTTACGTAAATATCATCTCCTAATTTACTATCCCAATTCTTATTATTCATTAATCCAAGAACCGCTCTAAGTTTAGAATTAATGAATAAACCTAGAATGCTTGTTTTTTTTTTATTATGATAATTGTAATAAAATAAAACTAATTTTTTACTCTTTGTATAAATATGATCTTCTTTAAGCCAGAATCCGCGCCTAACATCATATAGATGAGAACTTTTAAAGGTAGAGATTTGTTTTTTCCAATTTTTTTTTATTAAATTTTGAAATTTATAAATTTCTTTTTTTGATAAAAATCTAATAGAATGCGTCATACCCTAGCTTTTTATCATATACCTTTTTAATTAAAATAAGGTAGTTAAAATTTGATTTAGTATTTTATTTTTATTGCCAAAATCAATATATTTTTTTGGCATAATTATATTGTAATGAAAAGTAAACTCATTCAATTGTTTAACTTTTAAATTTGGCCATATCTTTTCGCTATGTGATTCAAATACGGGATCCGAACAAATGTGAATGGCATCAATTCCACTTTCAAGTGCTTCAAAAGTTGCTGCAGTTACACCAAAAAAAATTGAAATATTTTTATTTAATGGGTTATCTGAAAAACATTCTTTATAACGGCACATTATTTTCTCTAATCCTCTTTTCAAATTTAAATGTCTTTTTGAATTTAACCTTGCTGGATGATTTCTGATATCAAATTTTGGAAAACTGTTGGGGGGAGAGTTTATCAAAAGTTTTTTAAATTCATTTATGAATATTTTTATATTATTATTATTGGAAATTACGCTTGGTAAAAATATTTTTTTTGATAACGATAAGGATCTGTTCTCATCTATACGAAAACGAAAAGATTGAGTTAAACGTAATTTGTCTTTAGGCCAGTTTAATTTTGTTTTAAGTATTTCAATTAAAGATTCTCCATGAACCAAAAGCAAATCTGGAGCTCCAGATCTATAAACATGCTCACATGGACAAGGAGCCAGCAAAGAATGAAGATAGCCTATAGTTGTAATTTTTTTATCAAATTTTTTTGCCTCTATAAAAGCGGTATGTTGAAAAGGTTTTCCTTCATAAGGTAATAAAATAGCTTTATAATTACCTTTTTCTAGCTCTTTTTTTACTGTTAGTGATATTATGTTTGCAAAATAAGATGGAAAAGAAAGATAGTGAAATATTTTTCTTGGTGAAAATCTGCAATCAAAAGTTATTGTGATTAATATTTTTATGAAGGAAAAAAAGTCATATTTAAAAATTCCTTCCTTTTTTTTAATTATAGTAATATTGTTACTCAGATTCGATGGTATGTAACCATCCATTGATATTAGTATCCAATGAGAGTTGGGTATATTTTTGGAGTTCTCTTGAAAATATCTATCATTGAATGATCCGTCTGTCTGAAAATTGTTTTTGAAAGCCCAAGAAATAACCATGAGATCATATTTTGTGGAAAAATTTTGATTACTACATTCGATGTATTTAGTGTGTGCTGCTATAGCTAAAATATTCTTTAAAATTATATAGCAAAATTTGAGTGAAAAAAACCAACCTTCGCGCCTAAACTTTAATTTTGCATATCCTGGGGTCTCGTCCATTGACATAAAATAACAAACGCTACTTAAGGATGTTTTTATGCTAGATGATTCAAAACTTTTAAGAAAAAATTTAACATAATCTATTAATTGAATTTGTTTATCACCTATATTCATAAACGAACTATTAATTTCACTTTCCCAGATAATTAAGATTTAATTTTTGTTTTGTTTAGTAAACTAATTAATTTAATTGTTTTGCTTATTGGTCCTAAAGAAAATCTTAGGCAATTTCTAATTGTGGCAGGTAACCCGCTTCCATTAATTCTTACTAAAAATTTTTTAGATTTTAAAAACAAAAAAATTTTTTTACATTCAGAAAAATTATAAAATTTTATGTGAATAAAATTAGTTTCTGTATTAATAAATTTCAATTTTTTTTTCTCACAAAATTGTTTGATTATTATTTTGCTTTTTTTTATTTCTAATAAATCTTTTTTTAAAATTTTCATATTATCCAAAACTACTTCGGCAGCTTTAATGGCTAATACATTTATATCTGCATAAGGTTTCACTTTCATTAAATTGGCAATATTTTTTTCATTCGTAACTAAATATCCTATTCTTGTACCTGCCAATCCAAATGCCTTGGAAAAAGTCCTAGTCACAATGATATTTTTATGTTTTCTAATTAGATCAACTGCCGATTTTTTGCTTGAAAACTCAATATAAGCCTCATCAAATACAAGCAAAAATTTATATTTTTTTGATAAATTTATTATTTCTTTTATAGTTGCATTATCCAAAATTGTTCCGGTTGGTTGATTTGGATTAGCTATAAATAATACTTTTATTTTACTCTTACAAGTTTTGGCTAATTCATTTAAATTTAAATTGAGATTTTGATCATAATTTATTTTTTTAGATTTGCATCCATACAAGCTACAATAAAAATCTATCATTCCATAAGTAGGCCAAAAATAAGCAACTTTATCTTTTTTTTCTGTGTAAGTTTCAAAGATAAATTTAATTGCAGCATCCGAGCCAGATGTTAGCAATATTTTTTCTTTATTAATTTTAAGAAACTTTGATAATTTTTTATAAAGTGGTCTTTGATCTGGATACATCAATAAATTGTGACCATCAATTTTTTTAAAAATTTTTTTATATATACTTTTATTAAATGGATTTATTTTTTCGTTCTTGTCCATTCTAACAAATCCGCCCCTATCTTCACCTTTGTCATCAATTCTTCTTGCCAGTAATATGTTTCGATTCACTTTCATTGTTATTCCGTTTATAAAGTACTGGATTTTTGTTTGTTTGTAGCCCGATTTGATTTCTTCATTTGCTCAGACGACTGCACATTTATTACAAGGTGAAATCTTGCTTCTGATTTTCTTAATGTGTTTTTTTCGTAAATTATTATAATTATCAGATTTCCACAATTCAGAAATATTATGATTGTTGATATTACCTGATGATAATTCTGATTTGTAATCAACATCACATGGATTTACTTTTCCATCCCACCAAACAAAGATACGCCTCCATAAATCTGAGCATGGTGTTTGTATTTCAGAATATTTGGATCGGTAAACATTTTCCCATGGCACGTAATCAACAAAAGCGATTTGATCAACAAAATTCGCCCAATATTTTTCCATGTCGTCAAGATTTTGTTGATTGCTAATCTTAACGCCAGAAACTCTAGTGATAATTTTTGAGTCTGGATAATTTCTAATTCTAATTTCTTGAAATCGCTTAATATTAGCAAGAATTTTTTCTAGCTTCCCATTAACTCTAAGTTTGCTGTATAAATTTTTATCTGCAGCATCTACGGAAAAGACTAACGTTTTTACACCGCTAGTTAAAATTGAATGTGACATTTCTTCATCCAACATCGATGCATTGGTATTTATTTTTAAATTTAAAAATTTTTCTCTAGTATAAGCAAGCATCTTCTTTATATCTGGACACAGTAAAGGTTCTCCTCGAGATGCTAGTGAAACAAATTCTACATTTCCTTCCGCTTGATCAACTAATAACTTAAAAGTTTCCAATTTCATGTGCCCCATAAATCCTCCAGAACGCTTATTAAATTTATTGTCTGTCTGGTAACAAAAAATACACCTATAATTACAGATTGAAGTCGGTTCGATTTGCAAATACGGAGGAAAATCGTCAAATATTTTAAGCTGAGGATAAATCTCGTAACGATATCTGTGAATTAAGTATCTTGGCATATCAACAAAATTTAGACTTTCGATTTCTTTTACAACATTTGGTGTAAGTGTAAACTTGGGTCTATTTTTTGTTCCAAATTCAAATAAATCTTTCTTGATATAGTTAAGAATTTGTATCTGATCTTTGTTTAAATATAATAAATTTTTATTGTCATTTAAATATAATCGTAAATTACTTAATAAATTTTTTATATTAAATTTTTCTTTTATTCTAAGACCAATAAAGCTATTGAATTTCCTATAAACTCCTTTCATATTTTTAGATAAACGATTAGAATGCTAGAATACTAGAATTTTTTATAACCATTTTTTTTTAACCAAAATTCTATCATTGGTAATTGCCATTCATAATCAACATCGCAACCACCCCAAGATGGAATGGGGGCAATTTTTTTTCCCATCCATTTTTGTGGTAACAAACCATCTTTGAGATTTTCTAAACATTTTGGTCTTACTATCGATGCAGACATATCAGCAAAATAGACATCACCTTGAGAATCTCTGTCACAATTATATTTTTTAATATTTCCAAAGGATTCAAAAGGTAGAAATGGTTTTAAAAGATTGTATTTTCCAATTTTTCTAGCTCTAAGAGGACTCCACATATTATATATAGAAGTTGTTACCGCAGAATCAAAACTTTTATTTTTTCTTAAAATTTTTATTCCCTTGTCAATTAATTTTGAAGTTATTGTAGGAGCATTAGCCATCAACAAAATAACAAATTCTATTTTTTTTGAATTGTCATTAAGTATTTTTTTTATTTCAAAGTAACCATGCTCATAAACTTTTTCACCAAGTGCTGCGTTAGTTGCTAACCTTTTTGGTCTTTTAATGATTGTTGCATCATATTTTTTACTTTCTCTAGTAATAATTGGACAGTCAGTAGACACATATATTTCGTCTACGTACTTTGAATTTTTGCAAGCAATCAAAGGGTATTCAAATAAGCGCCTTCCTAAAACTTTTTTTATATTTTTTCCTGGGAAACCCTTACTTCCTGCTCTCCCCATCATTAATGCACATATCATAATTTTTATTTTATTTATTTATTTATAATAATTAAAAACTTTAATTATTTTTTTTAAAAAAATTACACATTCTTTAGGATACTTTCCTATTGATGTTTCTGCTGCTAGAACTAAACCAGCTGCACCTAATTCTAAAGTATTATATATATCATTTGCCTCTCCTATATTTGGATATTTGTTTTTAACCATACTTTCTAAAAAATTGGTCGCTACATATACTTGTTTATCATTTTCTTTTGCAATTTTTAATATTTTTCTTTGAATAAAAGGAAGCATTTCTATAGAAACATCTTTTGATAAATCTCCCCTATCGATTAGAAAACTTTGTCCAGCTAGAATAATTTTATTTATATTTTTTAATGCATTTTTTGTTTCTATCTTATAAATTTTTATCCGATTTTTTAACAATTTGTTAAATTTCAAAATATCTTTTAGAGTATTCGTGAAAGATAACGCGAAGTAATTTACATTCATTTTCTGTGCTATATTAATTGCTACTTTGTCTTTTTCAGTTATAAAATTAAGTTTAATATTCCTATTAATTAAGTGAATACCCTTATTATTTTCAATCATTCCTCCCTTGATAACTCTACAACTCAATATATTTGGCGTAACCTTTATAATCTTTATTTCTAAGCCATCAAATCCTATGCTCAAAAAATCGTTCTTTTTAATTTTGTCAAATACCTCACTTGGATAAATTTTAGTATTTCCATTATTTTTATAAATAGATAATTTTTGATTAGTTATATATTTTCTACTTTTTTTTATTTTTGTTCTGATTTGAGCTCCCTCGGTATCTATGCAAATTGGAACATTAGAATATTTTCTGATATAATTTATTGTTCTCTTAAGTTTTGTAACTTCTACATGTGACATGTTTAACCTTAATAAAGATACTTTATTGTTAGAAAATTTTAAAAAATTTTTATTGAGCGTGGATGGACCCAAAGTACAAAAGATTTTTTTTTTGTAAAGCATTAAAAACTCTTATCCTAATTTAAATAATAGCGTATAAAAATATAAAATTCTTTTTATATAAAAAAAAATTCCTAAAATTTTATCTTTAGACCTGATATTCTTTTCTAAATAATAGCTTAAAGTGAATATTTTTTTATCAAAAACAAAAGGCAATGGGATTAAAAAAAAGATTAATACTATTTTTATCCAATTGATTCTTTCCATCTTATATCCGAACGAAGAATAATCTCTATAAATGAGATTTAGAATTAGCTTATCTTTTTTGCTAAAAAAACCTTGCCATTGGTTGTCCACAACTTGATTCATAAATTTTCCATCCAGTGAACTAAATTGAGAAAGTTTATCCCCCGACCAAGCCTGTCCAGCACATGTTGCTGTGTTTATTGCTGGGTTAAATTCAATATTCAAAAAATCTGATAATTTTTTTTTTGTAGTTAAATCACCTGCTTCTTCTAGCTTGAGAAAAAATTTTTCATTAATTTGCTCCTGAGCATACTTCAAATCTTCCCTTATTCTTTTTATGTAAAAAAGATAATGTCGTTGATCCTCAATTTTTCTATAATTTGTCCAATGAACAATTCCAGATTTTAAATTGGCTCTAGGATCTCTTATTGTAACTAACAATTTAGAATCTTTAAAATCCTTAAGAAATCTTGTTGTTTCGTCTACATGGTGTGAGTGATGCACCATTACTTTAATATTTTCCGTTTTTCGTCCTAAAGTAATATGATAAGCAAGATAAACAGCTAATAAAAATTTTTTTCTATTTAATTTTCTTTTATCACAAACTAAATTAAAATTTTCTTTGAATTTCTCTATGTTAAGATCTACACTTTTATTATCAATGATGTGTTGAGTAAGAAGATGCATATTCTTTTCAATAAATAGTTCAAGAATTTTTAAGGGTTCTAGTTTTTCAAAATCATTTAATTTAAAATGATCACAGAAATTATAGTAAAAAATTACTCCGCTAAATGTTAGTACACCAGGTACATTATCAAGACACCCCTGGAGATAATCGCTTCCCGTTCTACCGGTAGTAAGAATTGTTGAAAAATTTATTTGATTAAATAGTTCATCTATATTTTTCATCGGTGTTTGCATAATGAATTGTAAAATAGTTTTGCAGTGAATAATTTTAATTTATTTGATTAATTTTTTTTTATGTCCTGGATTAATCGAAGTAAGCCATCATGAAAATTTATTCTTGATCTTAATAATAGCCCCCTTCCTTTTTTTGCCTCATATAAATTTGGCGTTTTTATATAATGTCCAGTACTAGCTTTTTCATCTTTAAATATTATTTTTGAGTTTATATTCAAAGTTTTTGATAAAAATTTTAAAAGCTTACTAATTTTTATAGATTTTTGTCCTGTTAAAATAATACATTTATTTTCATAACGACTTTTTAAAATCTCCACACACCCTTTGGCAGCATCCAAAACATTTATATATTTTCTCACGGCTTTCTTATTTCCCGAATAAATAATTTTTCTTTGTGAAATTGCTTTGTCAAGGATTTTTTTTATGCCGTTATTTTTATCAGATCTAAATCCGTAAACTGAACCAAATCTTAGTATTGTGTAATTCAGTTTATGACTTTTGTGAAACTCTACTAAATAATCTTCGGCTGCTCTCTTGCTGCAGCTATAAAAACCACCTTGGCTGCTAGTAGCATAAATGGAACTCGCATGTATAAATCTTCTTACTTTATACTTATGGCATAAATTCAATGCTTGAACAGCCCCCAATATATTGACCTTTGCACATGACAGTGGCTCATGTCTCGCTTGATCTATATCCGATAGGGCGGCAAAATTATAAACTATTTCATTATTTTTTATTGCCTTTTCTAACGCATTATAATTAAAAATATCTCCGATTAACATTTTTTGGCCACGTCTTAACCATTTTGATTTTTTTTTATCAAAGATAGTAACTTTATGACCTCTTTTACTCAATGAATCGGCTACATGCGAACCTATAAAGCCACTTCCGCCAAGTACAATTATTTTCATAAAAAAATTTATATTTATTAAATTTGAATATTTTTTATTTGTTTAGTAAAAATCTCCCAAATTGGTAAATCCGGTGAATTGGGCACTTTTATATACTGGTCTAAATAATTTTTATATTGTTTTTCATCAATTTTTAAAAAATTCTGATTATCAAGTTTTCTATTTAAAAGATTGTCCATATTTATAAGCTGACTATTTAGAATTTTGGAACAAATTTCTATGCTTGGTCCTAACCAAGATTTTGCAAGTTCATTTGAGGTTAAAAAAATTAAAGGTTTTTTAAACAAGATGGCATAAGATAAAGATGTGCTTTGATGCACCAACGCTACTTTTGAGTTCATCACAAGCTTTGCAGTTTCTTCATTAATCCATTCAAAATCTTTTAATAAATTTGGAATATTTTCAATTTTCCGTTTTGGATGGCAAGCTATTTTAACTCTAAAGCCTGTTTCTAATTCAAATTTTTTTAGGAAATTGTTTAATGATTTATAGTATTGTTTATTAGTTGCTGGTGGTTTTAGATATTCAAATGCATAATCAGGATGATCCACCATATTCTCGTCCAAAAAAACCGCATAAAAATTACTATTATTTTTCGGTTTGT
>Ga0187827_10007135_pt1 | contig 12514 bp, 5 predicted proteins | sample ETNtaG_39_FD_167969 | JGI IMG/M metagenome (GOLD analysis project Ga0187827, IMG submission 167969) | Marine microbial and viral communities from oxygen minimum zone, Eastern Pacific Ocean - ETNP2014_SV_150_PacBio MetaG (Illumina Assembly) | ecosystem: Environmental > Aquatic > Marine > Hypoxic... | reverse complement strand
AGTATATCTTCAGATTAATGTCATGATTATGGCGGGATTGATTCTTATTCCAGTGATTTTCTCGCCATTGGTGACCTTGAATGCTCAACTAGAGCAATTGAGCGGTCAATCGACCAAGAAGAAGAAGAAACCTCTTACCGCACTGATCAAGCGCCTGCTCACTCTTTCGGTACTGTTAGCAGCCACGGGGGCAGTATTCTGGTACAGCATTCAGTTGAATGGAGTAGTCACGCCCATCTGGTTCACATATGGCCTATTGGTGTTCATGGGACCTACAATTCTAGCCTATGGAAGAATCATGGGTGCCTCTTGGAACATGTTAATGCTATCCAAGATGCGAACCCTGTTGAAAAAGCAGACACCAATAGATCCTGATACTCCAACCTTGATGAAGCAGCTCAGTGCAATTATCTTGCTTCTGTTCTTGTTGACGATGCCATTGGCTGCGATGAATGGAATAATCACTGTTCTGTATGTCATGCTGGATGAACCCGCAAATTCAGATGATATTCTCAATTTCGGAGGATTGCTCGGACACTCGCTCTATCAATGGGCGATACAAGATGGAGCGGTACAGGAAGTTCTCAAACAATGGGTCGACGTCAAGGACATGGCAGGATTTCTGGCCATTTACTTATCACTGAATGTTGCAATTGTTGGACTTGCTTTCATCTTTGAGTTGACTGGTAACCTGTTTCTTGGGGGGCAGACATTCGGAGGTATTGGTGGCGTATTGTTGGCATCCCCTAGGGAGATACGTTCCGAAGAGCCTTCTCAAGCAAAATTGCTTTACTTTGCATTCGCAGGTTTCAGTGGATATACTGTGATGCTACTGATAATGATATGTTACAAGGAATTCAGCCACTTCATGCCATTCACGGGGTGGATGAATGGTCAAGGCTTCAGTGAAGGTATCATTCTACAGGGGACCTGGCTGTTCATCGCTGTCGGTCAATCCATTTTCCTATTGACATGGATTCTCAGCATCGTTCGTTTCGCCAATCTCAAGCGCCTGAAATTCGATCTCAACCCTGATGAGCGCAGAGAGGGTGCAATCAAGTCAGGAGGTGGCAGCCACCTTGCAGAATTCGTAGACAAAGCAGCCCATAGAGATGATATCGATGCCTTGCGCCGATTCCAACGAGAAAAGGTCAAAGGAGTTGATGAATCAATTGTCAGATTAGAAAAATTGCGTGCATCTATGCTAGAGAATGCTCTCAGAGGATTGTGGCCAACTGCATTGGAAGAGGCGCGCAAAGTACTGGCTGTTCTCGGTGGAGATGATGATGAAGCGCGCATGATAATGGCGATTGGCCATATAGCATGTCGACGATTGGACGCCGCCCGTGAAGCTCTACATGGACTGGAACAGGAAGATGGATATGATGAACCAGAAATGATCAGTTTCCTATTGGAATGGATGGACCCATGGAATGGCAAGGTTACCGAGGATGACATCTGGGATTGGGAGAACAATCCTTGTATCGACCACGTGAAATTCCTCAATGAAAGATTCCGAACTTGGTCTGCTGACATTGATGAAATGAGTGCACACACTGACAACCTGACAGCAATTGGCAACCTAGGAACAATTGCAATGTTGCGTGCACAGAACCGCTCAGAAGAGGGGCTCGATATCGCCGTTGACTTGATTAAACGGGACCCATTATCTCCGCGTTCAAGAATTGCCGCAGCATTATGTCTGTTGGATATCAGCGATTGGCACGGCGCCAGAGACATCACTGTTGAACTTCTGGAAAGCGACCCTCTGGACCCACGCGTCCAAGCATTGGCACTCACAATGGGCATGCTGAACAAGGATGTGGATGAAATGGAGGTGCGACTCATCGATGGGGATCGAGATGAAGGCAGACGTTGGATAGAAGCAGCCCCATGTAATCCGGCTGCGGCTCTATTAGTCAGGGGAGGGATTGATGAAGCCATCAATGCCAACGTCTTCATTGCTGCAGCAGAATCAATACGTAACAAGATCACACCTCGATACAGGTCGAGTAAACTTTGGATGGCAATCAATTGGCTTATTCTGATACCACTATGGGCCATCATCGGAATTTTTGCGGCTGAAGAGGTAGGCACTGAGGCAGGCGCTGGGCTTGGAATCAGTTTGATTGCTCTACACCTATTCAGTATTCGTTTCAGGAGTAACGCCCGTAAGGAAATCAAATTCCGCGACCAGAAAGGTATGATCAGTTACGCTCGTCGTCTTCGTAGGAAAGGTGCGCGTCTGAAACCAGACACAGTTCCTGTGGGCAACCATCTCTTAGTGAACGGTTTACTTGTTTCGGTGAATGGAAATGTCTTCGATATAGGATACCCAGGATGGCTCTTCAACCGCTTCCCAATAGAAAAGGACAAACTGGTCAAGACTAGATTATCCCGAGCCGCAAAGAGGATGAAGAAGGGTCAGAAACCACGATACCAACGTCTTGGCAAAGGCTGGTGGGTGAAACACGAAAGGGAGAGAGGAAGAGACCTTCCTATTCTGGAAGAGATTGTGGGCCCGCCGGCATATAGAGGAAGGAACCAGCACATATCCAGCAAAAAAGCAGGAGTCAGTGCAATGGCTAAAGTGGGCAAGATGTCAGGCGCTAGACCGGGGCAGCAGAGAAGGATGATTGAGCGAAGTGAAATGACGGCAAGAGGAATACCGCAAAATACTCGTAGATCTGAACGCCAACCGCCACAGCGCCAAACATCTGCACGAAGAAGTGATAATACTGACAAAGGTATAGATTTCAGTTGACTGGACTGAATTCAGGATCTGCATAGGCCCCACGTCCAACGTTCCAACAGTAATGTAAACTGTTGAATCGTTTCTTCAGTTCTGCAGCCCGTTGCCTTACCTCTGATTCTCTATCACCTTGCGCAGCAAGATGTATCATCAGAGCAACTTCATCCATCTCATCCACACCCATACCCAAACGTGTCAATTCGGGAGTACCCAACCTGATTCCGCTCGGACTGACTGCAGAAGTATCTCCAGGAAGCATATTCTTATTCATCACCAAGCCACATGATTCAGCCCTGAGACTGACATCAGCCCCTCCGCCAAATTCTGATACGTCGACCAATATGGTATGACTCTCCGTAAAACCATGATCAGGAGCGAAGACCTTCATCCCCCGCTCCCACAGGCCTTCAGCCAGAGCTTTTGCATTGGCAATAGTATGTTCCGCATAATCTGCTTGGAACTCCAATGCCTCTGCCAATGAGACTCCCAGTGCTGCTACCTTGTGCAAGTGATGATTGGAATGCACTCCAGGAAACACTGCGCTTCGAATTGCACGATGCAGCATCTTGCCATTCGCCAACTGGCGGTCTTGATTCGCCAGAATGATTCCATGTTGAGGCCCTGGTAGAGTCTTATGAGTAGAAGCGCACACTAAATCTACTCCATCTTGCAGTGGGTCCTGAAAACGATTTCCCGCAATCAATCCAAGAACATGAGCTGCATCATACATGATAGTGGCATCAATTTCTCTTGCTGCCTCAACCAATTCCTTAACATCAGATGGGAATAGATATACAGATTGGCCGATGTAACAAACATCTGGATTCTCCCGTGCTATCATCTCGACAGCTAATTCGGTGTCAATAGACATGGTCTCTGGAATCGAAGGATAAGTGATGGTATCGAGTCCACGCAATCCTGCAGCCCCGAATCTTTGGGTCGAGATGTGAGCCCCGGCTGCAAGTTCGGGAGCCATGAAACGGTTTCCAGGTGCTGAAATTGCAAACAGGGCAGAAATGTTAGCAGTAGTTCCTGAGATGGGCCTGACATCAGCGAAAGGTGCATCGAACACTCTCTTCGCTAGACTCTCAACGTGTTCCTCTATGGGGTCATAATCGGCATTGCCCTCGTAGTATCTGGAGCCTGGCAGGCCCTCTGCATATCGGTTGTGCAAATCACTGCTGAACATCTCTGCAGCAAGGGGGCTGACCAGATTCTCACTCGCAATCAATGGAATGCTGCGAGCAAAGCGCTGATGATGTCTAGTCACCTGAGATTGTATCCATTTAACAGACTCAGAGGATGGAGCCTTACTCGAAGGTTGCTGGTATGGCTCGGGGAACCTCTCGCCTCCCATGCTGCCTGCTTTGTTGGCCGGTGTATGAGTATGCTGGTCTTCATTTTTCAAGCCAATACGGACAAGGGTCAAATGCATCCCTTCTCTAGAGCCTTTCATGCCCATCGTGGATTCGCAGGATTCGCGTCTCGATGAAGTGATGAGTGAGCGCCTTTCACAGCGCTTCATTTCAGAAGATGGGCTTTATCTGGACACCTCTCTTGAAATGTCTCCGCATCTATTGATATCTGTCGATCACATGCTCGATTGGTTCAATCATTTGGAGGAAATCGCAGCTCAACCTTTGGGTCGGCGTTTGGCGCATGCCTCTGCTGATCACGAGACTTGGAGGCAGAACAGACGCACTACCCCCTTACCCAAGGGAATCTTCAGCAAACGAAAACGGATTCCTTGGTTGTTAGAAGATTGGAGTGAACGTGGCCTAGGTCTACTAAGTGTGCAGTCAGAGGGACGTATCAGTGTTGAGAAACAGATTCAGAGCGCAATGGCTGGAGGACAAGGTGCTGGAGCATGGGAAGTATTGCAAGGCTCACGATTCAGGTTCCGCTGGGAACAACACGATGCTTCGAGAACCGACATCATTCTAGAGCCCGATTCAAGGCAGGCACACCCACCAAGGAAAGTCACAGGAGTATGGATCGACAGGGCTAGGGCTGATGCAAAACTAACATTTCCAGCAGTCGATAAGCACGATTCTGGCTGGGAAGTAGACGGACGACGCAGTTTCATGTTGGGTCGAGACCTGATTTTGAGACTGGAAGATGAAATCCTTCCACACACAAAGAACAAATTCGATGATGGCACATTGATTCTGGATCTAGAGGATGAGGCAAGAGTGGCGGTATGGAACATATTCGCTAGGGCTGAGAAACAAGCCTTCATCGATGGAGGAGAGCATGTGATGATCGCAGATACCGAACATTGGGAAGGAGTGGCCATGACTTTCTTCTCAAGAACTGGGCATGGTGAACTGAAGTTGTGCAAATCTTGTGACTCGCATGGGGGAGTTGAATTAACATTCAAGAGTTCATTTCATCCTGCTTTATTGACTGGACGTGTGATGGCTTGCTGGCAACGGGCATACGGCCGCCAACCTCGTGCTGAGTGGCGTCAGGATGAAGGATTACACATCATCAGAGTCTGCTCGAGACACGAAATCGCTTGAGCCTGAACTCAGGCTACTGAATGTGGTGCTGCGGCGAAATAACCAGCGCCCATGCACCCACAGGGTTTATTGATGAAACAGGGGTCGCCGGAAACACTGTCTCATGACTACGTCATGTCGGAGGAATAATCATGACACTATCTCACAACCAAATGGCATATGCTGCCATACTCTCAACGATGATGTTCGGTGCAATGTTTGTAGGTGTCAGTGGATACATGCAGACCGATTCTGATATTGGAGGATATGAGGACCAAAGTGAAGGTTCACTGGACCCAGGAGATGGAGCCACATCAAAGTACGAGGACAATGATGGAGATGGACTCGCTGATTCCATGGAATTGAGTACCTATGGTACCGATCCGACCAAACGCGACACCGATGGTGATGGTCTGGATGATGGTTGGGAAATAGCCAATGGACTCAACCCACTCGATGATGGTGAAGGCGATGATGATGACCCGGATAATGCTGAAACTACTCCAGACAGTGAAGCCGAGATTACCGAAGGCGACCCATGGCCCGATCCTAACGACGGACCACATGGAGACCCAGACAAGGATGGATTGACCAATACTGAGGAGGCAAATCTAGGTACTGATCCTCGTAAACCCGACAGCGATGACGACGGACTCAATGACCGCTGGGAAGCTATGTATACAACCGTCGTCAATTGGAATGGCGAAAACATCACCATGTTCAACCCACTTGATGGCAACTGGAACTGTTCAATGATAACAGATGATGCAACAAGGCTTCAGGTAATCATGCCGCGGTTTGATGAGGTTCCTGGAAGAGAAGAAACATTCGCAGATATGCACGTTAATGGCTATGTCAGTTGTGATGCGGTGGATGATTCGGATTCGGATGGTCTATTGAATTATGAGGAGGAAAGATGGGGTACAAATCCAGATTCTCACGATAGCGATGGCGATTTGTTGTCAGACCCAGTGGAAATTGGCTTTGGCAAGGCCGAAAATGGAAACATCGAACTAGATTCGCACTGTGGAGTGACTCTGCTCAATACAATCTACAAGCAGGCACCATTCCACGATGTCAGTGGCAATGATGGATTGTCATGGTTCCTTGAAGATATGGATGAAGACGGATTCTTGAATGGCCCTGGAGATTGGGATACTGATGGCGATGGAATGCCCGATGGCTTCGAACATTGCTATGGAGACCTGAGTGAACACCCCCTTGCTGGGATGGGCGCAGATCCCGGACATATTCTGAAACCGGCAAACAGTAGTGATTCTTTCGGTGATTGGGACGAAGATGGGCTTTCCAATGTGGAGGAATACAAAGTGGCTGATTTCTTCGGTGCTGACAACTACACAAGCCCATGGTTAGAGGATACAGATTCGGATGGGATGCCAGATGGTTGGGAGGCAACAAATGGCCTGCACCCCCGCGATGGTGCCAATGCAGATGAGGACCCAGACAGAGATGGATGGGATGCTGATGGAGATGGAGGAGTCTACTACAATGAACTTGAGAACAGTGCTACGGTAAAGGTGATTCATTTTGCAATCGGAGATTTTGTCAGTAGTAATGAAACTGTGATGACTGTTCAAATCACACTTCCTGGCGGCATCACACAGCAGGTTCCGATTCCATCTCCTGTCACAGGCTATGTCTACGAATACGGCGACAACGTCACCGTAAATCACAGATTCACTTCCAGACTCAAACAATTGATGTTGATAGTGGAAATAAGTGAACAATTCACGAATATCATGGAATACAACGCCAAGGATAGGGATGGAGATGGAATCATCGATGGCCGTTCTACGAATCCTCTGGTAAGCGATACCGACGGAGATGGCCTCAAAGACGGGATAGAAGTGATGGGATGGGATATTCTGGTTGTCAACAAAGGTACTCAGACCGTGCGAGTGACAAGTGACCCCGGGACATGGGATACCGATGCAGATGGGCTATCAGACTACAGAGAATTCTCAGAGTTATGTGACCAAGGTGGAAACGCATCGAATGCAGATACCGATGGAGATGGTCTTGGCGATTACACTGAAGCGGTTCATGGATTTGAATGGGATGGAGAGGCATATTCAACAAGCCCATGTATGTTTGATACTGACAATGATGGCCTTGAAGACGGAGAAGAAGTTGTTGAAGGTCAAGACCTCTATGTGACTCACGCCAATAACTCAGATACTGATGATGATGGTTTGGATGACGGTTCAGAGGTTCTCCACGTACCTCGCCCATGGCAGAATCCAACAAACCCACTCGTGAACGATACAGATGATGATGGGATGTTGGATGGTTGGGAGATGCAGGTACGCTCTCTTGAAGACAATACCAATTCGCACAGTCTATGGGTAGTCGCAGAACCTTGGCTACCGCCGAATTGTAACTCTATGTCGCAATGCGGTCTTGAGGCCGGAGGATACCTCTTCCAAAACCAGAACCAAGGATTCATTCTTGAGAAGCAATTTGCCGTCGGCGAGATGAACCTCTCAGGGTTCGCACTTCCTAATAATCCGAAATGCAATTGTCAAGGAAGGTGGGCACTGAACCCCGCCATTGGCAGTCTCAAAGATGACACCTATGATGTGGACAATGATACTCTTGCCAACAGTGCAGAAGCACCTGATCGTTGGAACACGAATCCAGTGGATGATGATTCTGATCAAGATAACCTGCCTGATGGCTGGGAAGTTGATTATTCTCAGAAGGCACTTGAGAATGGACTTGTGGACAATTCCACTCTTTCTGCATACGGGGCTCGTGGACTGATGGACCCTTCATTAATAGACAGTGATTTCGATGGAATCAACGACGGTGAAGAGGATGCTGACAACGATGGACTAAACCGAACCGGGCTATACAACAGATATTGCCCTGATTGGGACGACCCCGCAGGCTCAAACTGCCATATTGACCCTAACACACCTGATGGTGCCAAATTCTACAATAATCTCGAGAACTATACTAATTTCGAGGAATTCCAGAATGGTACGAATCCAATTTCCAATGATACAGACGGAGACTCTTGGGAAGATGGCCCTGAAGTGTATCATCAGGATCACGATGGAGACGGAATGGCGACAGGTTGGGAATTTTACTTTGAATTCGACCCGATGGACCCTGCGGATAAGTTGGCTGATTTCGATGGAGATGGTAAGCACAACTACTGCGAATACTATTGGAACACCAATCCAAACAACATACTCAGTTACCCCGGACAAGGTCAAAGTTGCAACGATATTGAATGAGCAACTCAGGGTAGCGTTCATATCCAACTCATACGAGTAGGAATGTGAGAGTGGAGTGATGAAGCACTGGCATTTGATGGTAGCCGTTCTCATTGGCTCTATTTTCACCTCGCCCCTAGCAATTGGAGGTGAAGCGTACAATGCTTCAGCAGAGATGGCAATGAGTGATGCCATCCTAGAGAACTGGCTGAATGTTGAAACCGATGCTGGGACATTGTTTGAAGAGAACATCACCATCTCGGGATTCGCCACAAAGGAGCCTGTATTATTGACATGGGAGATGTTCGATTCTAGAGGTGAAGACGCCATTGATACCAATACAGGAACATTGGTTAATTCCTCTGGAGGGCAACATTCCACCTTCACCAAGGTCGCTGATGACAAATGGAACTGGACCATAAATATCCAGAGATACAATTCCTTGAGTTGTCTCTGCATTATTGAGTTCATTGGCCTTGGTGAAGATGGTAGTGCCGCTAGAAGTGCCACCACCTTGTTCACTGAGAGTAGCGATGGCAGTATGGAACCAATGGGCATCCTCTTTTCACCAGATGTTCATGATGTGGCAGATGAAATAATCCAATTCGAGGGAATTATCAGCGACGACGGCGGTACTGAGCAAGAAATGTTTCTAGAAGCCATTCTTTGCATGGAGGATGATTGTGCCTTATGGCAGAATTGGAATTATAGTGGGCAATTATCGACTTTGAACACCCTCCAAGTCTCGGTGGATGAATGGAGTGAGGATAATAGTTTCAGCGCCACGTTACAGCTAGATGACCCATTGATAGAGAACTGGGAGGATGGAATCTGGATAGGGTGCCTGATACCATTTGATGCTGCAGTCAATCAAGGAGAACCCATCTGGTTCAGAGTATCAGTCAACAGAATTGCTCCAATAGCATCGTTGATGGGGCCTGATTCAGTAAATGAATCCACTATCACCGCCATAGATGGAACTGGGTCGATTGACCCTGGATGGGGTTGGGAAGGGCTTCATTATGTTTGGACCATTCATCGCGACGATGAGGTTCGCGTCCCCTATGAATGGGAAATGGAAGAACAAGGAACACTCCTCTTAGATACCAATTCTAGTGGTGATTACATCATCCATTTGACCGTTATTGATATTGGCGGGAAAATGAATTCTACCAGTCATGCTATCAGTGTATTAAACAGAAAGCCGATTCTTGAATTGCGTCTGGAATCTGTTGCACTCGACGATTCTGAGACGATTCGATTACCGGATGCTGAGTCATGGGTTTTCGATAGCAGTAACTCATTTGATGATGAGTTGTTCAGTGGAGGGCTGAGCAGAACATGGCTACTGGATGGCGAAAATATTGGAAATACGGCATTGTTGACTGTGAAACGCGAACAGATAACCGGAGAACACAACCTGACATTGATACTGATGGATGATGATGGCAGCAGTTCCAGCATCAGCCTACAATTGGTAGTGGCCGGTTCCACCGAGGACCCTGAGAGGGCGGAGATGGATGGCGATGAGATTTCATGGATGCCGATCATCATTGCCATCATCCTCATCATGATAGCGATGTGGGTGGTCAATGACCAGATGCACAAGAAAGACGGTGAACTCTCAATCAATGAGCTTCCATCATGGAAGAATGAGAGGGAAAAGGATGGCGAGAAGGTCAAGGATGAGGGCGACTCCTCCGATAGCGACGCTTGAATAACCCTTGACTCCTCGCAGTCTCATGTTCGGAGAGGAGGCATACATAGCGCCACCCAGTGTGAGCATTTCAGAGAACGAATACAGACTTCGTCAACAGACCTTGTTCAAACAACTGAACGAGAACGATTTGTTGATTATCGTCTGTAACCCTGAATCTGCAAGAAGTGGTGACGTTGAATACCCATACCGAAACAATAGCGATATGCTCTATCTTTGTGGTTGGAAGGACCCCTCCAGCGTATTGATTGCAAGCAATTCAAACGGGGGATGGAAGACCGTGCTGTTCGTTCAACCTCGCAATATTTTGATGGAAATTTGGCATGGAAGGCGCCCTGGTATCGAGGGTGCTGAGGAATTTTGGCCGATTGATGAAGCACATAGTATTGATGAACTGCAGGAACGATTGGCAGCAATGTTGGATGAATGTACACGAGTACTGCATAGAACTGGATCCAATGCCGTGGTTGATTCAATGGTCAATTCAGCATTCGAAAGCAAGAGTAGGGCAAGGCAACTACTCGGAAAAGGACCTATCTCAATCGAGGACCCATCGGGAAGAATTGCGGAGATGAGGCTACGAAAGTCTCCCACAGAGATTGAATTGATGCGGCATGCAAGTAAAGTTAGTTCTCGTGCCCATGTTGAAACGATGCGCTCTGCAAAACCGGGGGTTGGTGAATGGCAACTCCAAGCAATAATCGAAGGCTGCTTCATGTGGAATGGCCAATCATGGGCATATCCGAGTATCGTTGGTTATGGTGAGAATGCAACTATTCTGCATTATCACGCCAACAATGCAGTATGTGATGGAGATGGCATCGTTCTCATCGATGCTGGCTCAGAATACGAAGGATATGCGGCAGACATTACTCGTTCTTGGCCGATTTCTGGAGAATTCACAGAGCCTCAGAAGGCCATCTATCAAGTCGTCCTTGACGCACAGAAGGCGGCAATTGCGGCATGTGTTGTCGGAGCCGCATACAATGAACCACACTTCACTGCAAGGCGTGTGCTGGCTGAAGGATTGATCAAACTTGGGATTATCGAAGAGAGTCTGGATGAAGCACTTGCAGATGATGGAGAACTCAACAAATGGTACATGCACAATACCGGACACTGGATTGGATTGGATGTCCATGATGTGGGAATCTACAGGCCGAATGGAGAGCCAAGAGTGCTAGAAGCGGGCATGGTAATAACAGTTGAACCTGGTCTTTATTTCGGTGCATGGAGGGATGATGTTGAAGTCAGCGAAAAATGGGCAGGAATAGGCATCAGAATAGAAGACGATGTCCTTGTCACCGCAGAAGGTCCTGATGTCCTGACCGCAGATTGCCCCAAAGAGATCGGCGACTTGGAAGCGCTGATTGGTTGTGCAGACTGAGGCTTTGAGATGAGCACCTGGGAAGAAATAATCGTGCGCCAATCCAATTGGTGCAGAGAGGATGCCGATAATTATCGCTTGAGCGCCGAAGAAGCAGTCATTCTCTATGAAGAGGCAGAATTCCACACATTGCGTCGTGCAGCCATGCTACGTCGTATGCAGATGCATCCTAACGGTGAAACAACCTACATGATTGACAGGAACATCAACTACACCAACGTCTGCACCATCAATTGTCAATTCTGCTCATTCTACAGACCTCCAAAACATGAAGAGACCTACACTCAGAGTTTTTCAGAGATTAGCGGACGGATCTCTGAATTGGAAGAACTCGAGGGGGTGCGCATTCTGATGCAGGGAGGAGTACATCCTGAACTTGGGATTGAATGGTACTGTGAATTACTGGAGCAGATCAAACATGCTCATCCAACAATATTGCTGGACTGTTTCTCCCCAATTGAGATTGAGGGCATCTCAGACGTGTGCAACCTGAGTACTTTGGAGGTGCTGCAGCGACTCAAGGCTTCAGGACTCGATGGACTTCCAGGAGGAGGTGCCGAAATGCTGGTCGATGAGGTGCGCAAGGATGTTTCTCCCAAGAAACATAGTGCTGAATCATGGATGCGAATAATGCAGGAGGCGCAATCTCTAGGCTTGACCACCAGCGCAACGAACGTCTTCGGCTTCGGTGAGAGTATTGCACAACGAGTTGAACACATGTTGTACATACGTGAATCACAGCAACATTCCCTCAATGAATGGAATAACGGTTTCACTTCATTCATCGCCTGGCCAGTACAACTGGAGAACAATTCCTATGGCAAGAGGAATAGAGGAAGCAATCGATACCGACTCGGTGCAGGAGCCACAGAATACCTCCGTCATGTAGCCATCGCTAGACTTGTTCTTGACAAT
>Ga0187827_10007133_pt1 | contig 12515 bp, 15 predicted proteins | sample ETNtaG_39_FD_167969 | JGI IMG/M metagenome (GOLD analysis project Ga0187827, IMG submission 167969) | Marine microbial and viral communities from oxygen minimum zone, Eastern Pacific Ocean - ETNP2014_SV_150_PacBio MetaG (Illumina Assembly) | ecosystem: Environmental > Aquatic > Marine > Hypoxic... | reverse complement strand
TGAGGCAGTCGCCTTTGCCTGGATGGCTTGGGCCCGACTGAAGGGGAAAACGACTAATCTGCCCGAGGTCACTGGTGCTCGGCGTCGATTGTCGCTAGGCGCCATCTATGCGCCGTAAACGAAGCGAAGATCAACTACAGATCAGATACCGAATGAGGACCCGCAACCACAGGTAGTCGTCGCGTTAGGGTTATTGACCACGAAACGGCTTCCCTGAAGATCATCGATAAAATCGATACTGGCACCCGTCAGATACTGGTAACTCAACGGATCAACAAGAACAGCAACACCAGCGCTCTCAAACTCAAAGTCATCCGCCGCTTTTTCTTCTTCAAACTGGAATCCGTACTGAAACCCTGAACAACCACCGCCTTGGACATACACTCTGAGCCGCAGCTCTTTATTGCCCTTGGACGCAATCAGGTCTGACAATCGACTAACAGCCGATGTTGTGATTTCAAGCGGCGTTGGACTGGTCACTTAGATTGCCTTTTCAACTTGGTGTTCGGTTTGAGAGGGAACCATATCAAAGCCCTCGTCTTAGCGCCAGAACATACCTGGTGTTGTCGAATTCCATCCTCAAAACTACGGTACCAAACCAGGCGCAGCGAGACCCGCCTTTTCATCAAGACTGCACATCAAATTCATGTTCTGAATCGCCTGGCCTGCGGCCCCTTTTACTAAATTGTCCACAACCACCAGAATCACGGCCACGTCACTATCCTGGGGACGGTGGCATGCGATTCGTACGGTGTTAGAGCCACGGACACTGCGCGTATCGGGGTGACTGCCCGCGGGCATCACATCAACAAACGGTTCGCTTGCATACCGAGTACTGAAAAGCGTTGTCAGGTCGCCCGTCGATTCCTTCAGCCTGGCATATAGGGTGGCATGGAGACCACGAATCATTGGCGTGAGGTGTGGCACAAAGGTCAACCCCAGTCCCTCATCGGCGACGGTCTCAAGTTCCTGTAGAATTTCCGGTAGATGCCGGTGTCCAGGCACGGCGTAGGCCTTTAGCGAATCCGCAGCCTCCGTCAACAAAGTCGGCACCGCAGCCGTTCGACCCGCCCCGGAAACACCAGACTTCGCATCAGCAATCAGTGTCTTGTGATCGACAACGCCAGCCTCAAGCAGAGGAATGAACCCCAACTGCACCGCCGTTGGGTAACACCCGGGATTGGCCACCAAGCGAGCCCCTCGAATGGCATCACGGTGGCGTTCGGGCAACCCATAGACCGCCTCAACAAGCAATTCCGGACACTTATGTATCTGGCCGTACCACTCATTCCATTGCTCAACATTATTCAGTCGAAAATCAGCAGACAAATCGATCACTTTGATTCCCGATTCAAGCAGTGCCGGCACATGGTTCATGGCAACACCCGTCGGAGCTGCTAGAAAAACCACGTCACAGTCAGAATAATCCACATCGGCGGGATCAACGTAGCGGAGATCGCACACGCCTCTGAGACTTGGAAAAAGATCACTTACAGCCGTTCCGGCTTCCCCCCGAGAAGTGATCACTCGAACGGCGGCCTGCTGGTGTCCTGCCAACAATCTCAATAGTTCAAGCCCGGTATAGCCCGTGCCACCAATAATCCCGATGTTGATCATGATGTCTCGTAATATACTGGTTAGGTTGACTCGGAAATGCTCGCTTTTGGACTAGCACCCCAACACTAACAGCTCGGCCACAACACAGGCAGCCTACTAAGTTCAGATGGCTGGGGGACCAGGATTCGAACCTGGGTTGGCGGAGTCAGAGTCCGCAGTCCTACCGCTGGACGATCCCCCAAGCGTTGTCGTCTAGTGGTGTCCTGGCCAGCACGGGCCGCCAGGAACTCCTGATTAACGTTTGGAGTACTGCGATTTCTTACGTGCTTTGCGAAAACCGACCTTTTTCCGTTCGACTTCACGAGAATCTCTCGTCACGAAACCGGCCTTGCGCAATGTGCGCCGAAAACCCTCATCGTATTGCAACAACGCACGGGTAATCCCGTGACGGATCGCACCTGCCTGACCGCTGTTTCCACCACCGGCGACACTCACTCGAATATCGACCTTGTCCATCATCTCAGCCACTTCAAGCGGTTGTCGCACGATCATTCGCGCGGTCTCGCGACCGAAATAAACATCCAAAGGTCGCCGATTGACGACAATGTTTCCGCCACCACGTGAAAGAAATACGCGGGCAGTGGAGGACTTTCGACGTCCGGTACCGTAATACGTTTCTACTGCAGCCATGAGCGAGGTTAAATATCCAAGGGTTGTGGTTGTTGGGCTGTGTGCGCGTGATCTGGGCCCGGGTAGACGCGAAGTTTGGACAACATCGATCGGCCCAATGAATTTCGGGGCAACATGCCCTTGACGGCCCTTTCGATTATTTTTCGAGAATCGGCCGCCAACTGCTTCTCAAACGTAATTTCCCTGATACCACCAGGATACCCCGTATGGTGATAATACTTCTTCTGTGCCGCTTTGTTACCCGTCACTCGGACCTTGTCAGAGTTCACCACAATGATGAAATCACCGGTGTCCACATGCGGCGTGTACTCGGGTTTGTGTTTCCCGCGCAGTCGTCGAGCAATCTCAGTGGCAAGACGACCTAGCACTTTGTCGGATGCATCAACCACATACCATCCGCGGCTCACAGTCTCGGGTTTTGCAGAAACAGTTTTCACGATAAAAGTACTACACGACAAGAAAAATCGAGGCGCGAATAGTACAGGATGCCCCAGCCACCTACAACCACAGAGTGATCCTTTGCCTCCCCTCAACGCGGCGCAAAAAAAAAGCGTGGCGGGGGTCGCCACGCTGAATTCACCAAAGGAGGATGGAGGAATCGTTGGTGTTTCAGTTCAGTCAAGTAACCTCGGTTTGACCGCAATACCACCACTGAAACATTTAATTCAATACGTTGGTGAATTATTATTCACTAATAAAGTTAAAAAGTCAAATTCTGTAACCAATCACATCTTTACTAGTATTTATTATTTAATAACAATGGGTTACAACTGGTATCGCGGCTAGCCAAAGAATCTAAAGTAATAAACGATCGACAATACGTCCATTGATGAGGTGTTCTTCAAGAATCTCCTCGATATCCGATTCGTCGATGTAGGTGTACCAGACCCCTTCCGGGTACACCACGACACACGGCCCCTCCTCACAGCGATCCAGGCACCCAGATTGATTAATACGGACTTGTCCGGGCCCATGAATTCCCCGAACCTTAGCCTGTGACTTGGCATAGTCTCGCATGGCAACTGCATTTTTCCCGGCGCAGCATTCGCGCTCACCATCGCGCTGATTAATACAAAAAAATAGGTGGCGTTCGTAGTATGGGGGCAACATGCTTAACCCGTTTTATCCTTTCCCGTCCAAATTGTTGGCACGCCATCGCATTATGCCAGTCGAGCGATAGAGGTTCATCGTTGGCCTCCCCTCTGGCACATCCCGCCACCAATCGGTCAGCGGGGGGGCTCATCTTGCCGATCTAGTAATTCAATCCAGTGGCGAACAGGCACTTCTGCCTCCGATGCGAGATGAACCTGACAGCCAATGTTAGCCGTCACAATACAGCTGGCGTCTGTCGCCTCCAGCGCCGCCAGTTTGTTCTTACGCAAAGCATCTGCCATCTCAGATTGCAGCAGAGAATAAGTCCCCGCTGATCCACAACACAAGTGCGCATCAGCAAACTGATGTAAGCGGTACCCCACAGTCGAAAGAATACTTTCAACCACACCACGAAGCTGCTGCCCGTGTTGCAACGAACACGGCGAATGGAAGACGATATCACGATCGACGGTGGTCGTTTCCCAATCCGCTAAACCTGCCATCTCGTCGGCCACAATTTCTGCCACATCGCGCACCTTTGATGCCACCTGCTCAGCCTTTCTTGCATACGCAGGATCATCCGCCAGGTAGGTCGCATAATCGCGTACCGTCACACCACACCCCGATGCCGTCATCACGATCGCCTCGACATCGCTCATTACGAGTGGCCACCACGCGTCGATGTTACTCCGCATGAAGTCCCGTGCCGCCTCGCTCGCTGACAAATGCAGGGGCAAAGCACCACAGCAGCGTGCCCTACTTTCCCGTAACAAAGAGATTCCAAGTCGATCAAGCACCCTCGCAACAGCGCTATTGATGTTGGGCGCGAGCGATTGCTGGACACAGCCGTCTAACACAAGCATGCGGCGCGCATGTCGAGCCGGTGGCCAATCACCCGCAGGCACGAGGGATGGGATTTTTTGAGCGACACGACGCGGTAGTAATGGACGTAATCGCTGTCCAATTCTCAGCAACAACCGGAACGCCGTTCGATGGGTCAATACTCTCCACAGAACCCCGCGCACAAGTCTCTCACCCACCGGTCGTGCGATACGCTCTTCTACGATCTCCCGCCCAAGTTCTAACAGCCGTCCATAGCGAACGCCGGATGGACAGGTGGTTTCACAGGCTCGACACGTTAGACAACGATCAAGGTGTGTCTGAGTGCTGGGACCGCACTCACCTCCTTCGAGAACATTCTTTAACAGGTAGATGCGTCCTCTTGGGCCATCAAGTTCATCACCGACTAACTGATAAGTAGGACATGTTGCATTGCAGAAACCGCAATGCACGCAAGCCTTCAGAATCTGCGCTGACTCATCACCGACCGCAGTGTTGCGCCAGACTGCGCTGAGCTCGGTTTGCATTGCTACCAGCCTTCTACCATACGACCAGGATTCAAGATACTTCTCGGGTCGAAGGCTCGTTTCAATCCCCGCTGAAGTCGCAATTGGACACTTTGTAATGGCTCGAAAATCTCGCCATCACGATTGCCACCACGAAACAAGGTGGCATGCCCTCCGGCGTCACGAACGACTTGCCGCAAAGCATCTGCCGAATGCTCACAAAACAGCCAACGCTGTGCCCCACCCCAGTCGATCAAACAGTCTCCGGGAAGGTTCATTGGCCCGGTTGCCGGAGGAACAGACAAACGCCATAGCGGTTCTTCCTGAGCAAAGAATGGCAGGGCCTGTTCACGCAGCGATTCCCACCATGTTATGGCATCGTACTCTTCATCACCCCCGATCTCGCGCCCAGCTGCTAAAACCGCATCGCCTGAACCACAAAGCCGGACCGACAGTCGATCCGCATAGAAAGCACAGGCACTGAGTGGCAGGGGTCGACCAGCCCAGATGTTCATTTGTCCCAACGCCAATGTCTCAGACATCTCAAATGTCCGCGTCATCGTTACTTCAGGCATGGGCAACACCTTGAACGATACCTGAAGAACCACGCCCAGAGTGCCCATGGCTCCAACCATTAATCGTGAAGCATCGTAACCCGCAACATTCTTAATCACCTCCCCACCGAAACGTAGCTGTTGTCCCCGGCCATTAATCATCTCGACCCCGAGTACGGCGTCACGCACCGATCCGCGGTAGGGACGCGCGGGACCCGAAAAACCGCAGGCAACCATGCCCCCAACCGTGGCATCTGCGCCAAAAGCCGGCGCTTCAAACCCCAGCATCTGTTGCGCTTCGGCCAAAATCTGTTGCAACTCTGACAACCGTGTACCGCTGCGAACAGAGACCACTAGTTCTGTGGGTTCGTAATTAACAATGCCTTGATGACCCTTTACTCGCAGTAGCGAACCTGAAGGACGGCGCCCATAAAACTGTTTTGTCCCACCTCCTTGAATTTCCAACGCAGTGCCACGTTCAAAAGCGTCGGCCACAGTGGAGATAAGTTCTGCGCTGATATCGGCTGACGTCACGGCACCATTGCCTAGAACCGCGGTAACTCTGGGAAAGGGAGACGACCCTTGTGCACATGCATTGCATTGAATTCCGCACAACGCGACAACGTTGGGATCGCCTTGCCTGGATTGAGCAACGCAGCAGGATCAAATGCCTTCTTGATAGCGTGAAACTGGTCAAGTTCAGGCATTTCGAACTGGACACACATCTGGTTTAACTTTTCCACGCCCACGCCATGCTCGCCGGTGATTGTTCCACCAACTGCAACGCACAGTTCAAGTATTTTACCACCGAGTGCTTCGGTTCTTTCAAATGCTCCCGGTTGACTACCGTCATAAAGTATTAATGGATGCAAGTTTCCATCACCGGCATGAAATACGTTAGCTACCCGCAAATCATATTCATTCGAAAGCTTGCTGATTCCGGTTAACACTTCGCCAAGGCGCTTCTTAGGAATCGTTCCATCAATACAATAATAATCTGGAGAAATGCGCCCAACAGCCGGAAACGCGTTCTTGCGACCCGACCAGAATCGTTGACGCTCTGCTTCATCAGTGGCCACTCGAATTTCCGTTGCACCCTGCAGCTCCAGAATGCCCGTTACCTCCCGGATTCCTGCTTCAACTTCTGATTCCGTTCCATCGAGCTCACACAACAGCAATGCAGCCGCATCCCGTGGATAACCTGCATGGACAAAATCCTCAACAGCGAGAATGGCCGGACTATCCATCATCTCCAGGCCTGCCGGAATAATGCCCGCGCCAATGATCGCCGCAACAGCATTACCGGCCACAGCAAGATCATCGAATGCCGCAAGAATAACGCGTGCCACGGCGGGTTGAGGCAATAAGCGAACGGTGACTTCGGTTACCACGCCCAACATACCTTCCGACCCCGTCATCAAAGCCAGTAGATCGTAACCTGGCATATCAAGCGCATCGGCTCCGATAGTGACGGACTCACCGGACATCAGAACGACTTCAAGCTTGAGGAGATTGTGAACGGTCAAACCATATTTCAAACAGTGCACTCCACCTGAATTCTCCGCTACGTTGCCGCCGATACTGCAGGCAATTTGTGATGATGGATCTGGAGCGTAGTAAAGGCCCAAACTCTCCACCTTCTCAGAGATCGCAATATTTCGAACTCCAGGCTGTACACAAGCGGTCCGGTTAGCACGATCAACACTTAGAATTCGGTCAAACCGAGTCATGCTCAACAACACACCGTGTGGATGAGGCAGTGCCCCTCCCGACAGACCTGTCCCAGCCCCCCGCGCAACGACTGGTACACCGCGGGCCGTACACAACGCGAGTATTTTCTCGACTTCCTCGCTATTCGAGGGCAGAACCACTATCCAAGGGAGTTGGCGATAGGCAGTGAGCCCATCACACTCGTACGGCCTCAATTGCTCCGTCTCTGTCAGAACAAACTGTCGGGGAAGAATATCTCGGAGCTTAGCAATAAGCGCTCCGCGGACGCATCTGGACTCAGCCTGCAGCATGACAAAACACCTGCGAGTGTGTCGAAAAACAGCGATAAGTATGCCATGACTTCACCGCCGCCGGGTGGAGCCTAGTTGCCCTGGTGTTCCACCCAATCGAACCTGTGTAATGACTGCCCCGGCCACCACCAGGCACGCACCGATAATCTGATAGCTAGATAACCGACCGCCGCTGAAAAAGGCAATGACAATGACATAAAAAGGTACCAGATTAATGTGAATCGCCGCAATGGTAACGCCTAAATATTCAGCGCTTCTTAGCCAAAAGACCAATGACACACCCGCCGCGATGGGGCACAACCATAGTATCCAGAATAAATTCCATCCCTCAATGGACCAAGCGATTTCGCTCAGGCCAACCAAATTGAGCAACATAGTGACTGGAATTAATACCAGCGCGCCGGAGAGCATCGTGATCACGGCTCTTGGGTAGGGCGGAATCGTGCTGAGCTTCGCAGTTGACGCTCGGCTGAACCAGGTCCATGTCACCACTGACACCATCGCGAATGCCTCACCACCGCGCCATCCAAATTCTTGTTTCGCAGCCGAAAGCACAATTAAAATGCCCCCGAGCACAGCCATAGCGATGCCCATTGCCAGGCGAGGACTGATCTTCTCCTCCTTTAGCGTGATGCCCATGACGGCCGAGACCAATGGAAGCGTCGTAGCCAGCACGGCTGCATTAACAGGATTTGAGTACTTCACCCCAAGGGTCAGCATGACAGTCGACATTCCCACCCCGATACCGCCAATCAGTACAGCCCTGCGCCAGGGCCACGTTCTCCACAGATAACGCTGCCCAACGAGATACGCCGCCAGTGCAAGCAATAGACCCGCGAGACCAATGCGTGCCGTTGCCAGCGTATAGGGATCCCAAGCCGCTAACAGCAGATGCGTAACGGGAAACCCCGTGGACCACAAAATGCCATAGGCAAGCCCGTAACTGTTCCCTTGAAGGCGGCGAGTCACTCAAAACTCCGTGAGGGGTTACTTTGACAAGGTAAAACTATGGTCCTATTGAATTGCAAGAAATGACGCCCCTTAGATCTCTAACGATCAACCCGCATTGTCAACTACCGAACTGGTAACCAACGCCAGGATCAGTGATATGGATCAGCGAAAGACACATATTTCCGTTATACTACGGCGACGCGCAAGTGAGTTCTGTTCACCACCTGCTAGAAGAGCCTGGCCATTCACTTTCATTCTTTGTCCCCGGGTCTATTCCCAATACACCTCTTCACCATTTTTCATATTTGTAAATTCGATCATGCCACCAAAGAAACCCGAAGACCTCCCACAACCGGATATCAAACGTTTCCCGCACCTCGAATACACCGTAGTGACTCTCGAAAAAGCCGACCTGCCGAGCAGTAGCCCGCGAGGCGTGTATTACCGTTACGTCGTCGCCAACACCGTTTCTGAAGTGACTGGCTATCGACAGGGAACCAAACGCGAAGTGATGTCCTACTGCTCGACGCTGATCGATGATTTGAATATGCGCACCATCCCGAAGAAAAAGGACTAGACTTCCGCCTGAATCCGACAGAAAGCCCGTTAAATCACCGGATCGGGCGACATCTCCAAATGTAAGGCCTCACCTTCATACGGGTGCGCCTGTGCAACACTTTCGTCCAGTTCAACACCCAAGCCAGGCTCCGTTGGTAGAATCACGTATCCTGCTTCCCATTGGATCGGGCGCTGTACCAGTTCGGCCTGGAACCCACTCCAATCCAGAATGCCCTCCTGAATCAGAAAGTTGGGACTGCACACCGCCAATTGGATGCTCGCTGCTGCCACGACAGGGCCGCAGTACATGTGCGGCGCAATCTGGCAATAATGTGCCTCCGCCATTGCCGCAATCTTTTTACTCTCAAGCAAGCCCCCAACGCGGCCAATGTTCATTTGCAGGATGCCCACGGCACGCTGAGCTAACAAACGATTGAATTCGTACTTAGTGGCGAGTCGTTCCCCACTAGCAATAGGGATGCTGGTCCCCCGAGCCACTTGCGCCATCGCGGCCTCGTTCTCAGGTGGCACGGGCTCTTCGAGCCACAAAGGATCATATGGCTCCAGACGCTTTGCCAGTCGGATCGCTCCGGTTGGAGTCAGCTGCCCATGGGTACCCAATAACAAATCTGCCCGACTCCCAATAGCCTCACGGATGCAGCGGGTGAACTCCGTTGCCCGATCTAACGCTGCAGTCGACAGTTCGCGAGGGTCAAAAGCACTGTAAGCGCCCATGGGATCAAATTTAACAGCGGTAAAGCCACGCGTCACATAGGCGGCGGCTCGAGTGGCAGCGAGTTCTGGATCCAAGTAAACATCAGTTGCGTCGTCCGCCTCTGGATAAAGATAGGTGTAGGTCCGCACTCGATCACGTACACGCCCGCCCATCAGATCGTAGACCGGTCGATTCAATTCCTTACCAACGATATCCCAACAGGCCATCTCAACCGCACTCAATATCGCCATGAGGACAATCCCGGATCGTTGACTGTATCCGGACGAGTAGATCTGTCGCCATAACCACTCGATTCGGAAGGGATCAGACCCGAGCACATAGCGCTGGCAGACGTCCTGGATAAGGTCCTCAACAACGCGCGGATGAAATGGCAATGAATAAGCTTCCCCATAACCGACAACACCACCATCGGTGACGAGCTTAAGGAACACCCAGTAGCGACCGCCAAATCCTGGCGGCGGATTGCCCACCACAAAGGTTTTGAAATCAGTAACTTTCAATAGGTCAAACCGGATCTTCTCAGGCCTCCCCAATTACTCTCGGGGATTCGGCTCACAACAAAGCTGGGTTTACAGTTTACTCGGTTTTGCTGGAAAACCAGACAAAACCACTTGACCCCAGGGTGCCACCCTCCGCGACGAACTGGCCACGCTGGGCTCCTATCAATACCAGCAGGATGGTTATGATGGAGAGAAGCGGAGACCCTCAACCAGAAACCCGTGAAGCTCAGCGTAGGTGAAATCGATCGATACCATCGGGTATGGTTATGTCATTGCAAGGGGTTTTCAACTAACACCCCATGAATGCGAGAGACTTCAAGCAGACCTTGAAACTGTGCTCCAACAGAATAGCGATATCCCATCAGATCGTCTAATTAATGTACATCTCGAGGGTAAACCGCCCTACGGTGCTATTGGTGCAAGCGGTTTCGAACAGCTTGCGAGAAACCCTAGGATGGTTGACATGGTGGAACAGTCAATCGGCCCCGACCTTATCCTCTGGCTAACACACCTCTTCTGTAAGCCAGCGGCTATCGGCCGCGAAGTGCCCTGGCACTAGGATGGCCAATACTGGCCTATCCAACCAGCGGCCACCTGTACTGTATGCGTTGCCCTCGATACCGTCGACCAGGACAACGGTGCAATGCGGATCATCCCCGGCTCTCATCAACGCGGCTCATTTCGTCACACCACTGATTTAAGTAACGCGCTCACACTGAATCAGGTCGCCGACACCAGTCAATTTGACGAAAACACCGCCCAATATATTGAGTTGCAACCAAGTCAAGTGTCACTACACGATATCGGGGTTCTTCACGGTTCTGCGGCAAACACCTCGGGCCGACGACGGGCCGGCCTCGCACTACGCTACATGCCCTCGACAGCGTGGTTCCGACGTGACGCTTCAGTAGCAAACTCAAAACTTGACTGGACCCTACTGCCCCTACAACTCGTGCGTGGCGTTAATCGACATGAATTAAACGACCTGCGCGTCGGTCACGGAGACTTCGATCCAGTCATTACGTCTGCCACATTCTGAGTCTCTCACCCAGCAGCTGCATTACTCGTTTAACTCAACTGTGGTCGCCTAGCGGTTAACTGGCGCGCCCGAAGGGATTCGAACCCCTGACCTCTGCCTCCGGAGGGCAGCGCTCTATCCAGCTGAGCTACGGGCGCCATTAGGTGTCGTCCGTGACGGACTCGGATTACCGGTGCAAAATATTGATTGCCCAAAGTGCTGAAAATGCCGTACCCCTCTCGAGAGCATTCAGTATAAACCGGCGTGTGCCAAGTTATGTGTACCCGCCTCGCTCATCAAACCTCACCCGTCCGCATGAATTCCTGTCTTATATAGCTCATCTCTCCCAGACAGCAGGGAACATTTTAAATGCGCGTGTTTAAGTTTGCCGACTAACACCACAACGGTAAAACACAGCGCCTTCAACAAAGCCATGCAGTTCCCTGTGTTTGCGAGGTGTTAGGAGCAAATCAACCAACCTCCTCGCAGAATCTATGAGTCGTCGTTACAACACGTGATTCAGAACAGAAAGTGGGATGGACAGCCCCGTCCACCGCATAGTCAGTCGTCCCGATTCCTTACCTCGCCAGTCAGCTGAAAGCATTGAATGTAATGATTGTCGAAGTGTCAACCACGTCACTGACTAAGTGAATCTTTTCGTTAACAAAATGACCCACATCTTCTTCAAGGTGGCATTTGACGAGTAAATCATAAGGCCCCGACACTGAATAGACTTCGGAAACACCATCCATGTCAGCCAGTGTCTGAGCCACGCTGTAAGCACTACCGGGCCCACACTTCACCTGTACAAAAATAGTCTCCACTAAATATCTCCCGTCGATAGTGATTAATACGTATGTTTTCCAGTGAAGAGTTTAACAAAGTCGCCCATGGTGGAGACTTTATCGATGATAGGTGGGAGGGTATTGCTCGTATTGCTTGTAATCCGCCTAATCATCTTTCGAAAGATCGAGAGCATAGATTTTCTCATTCGCTTTTCCAACAATTTGTCGCGCTATGCCTCTACAATTAGCCGCCCCAAATAAAAGGGCAACTTAATTTCAAACCAACAAGTTCTTGGAGGGAAACAATGCTAGGCGACCAAATTGGTTCAATAGAATGCGCAACTGTCAACAAAACCCTTACGGCTGAGGGCGCACTACCGAAGTTTGAGGTTTCAGCGACGGGAGGGGGACAATTGTGTGGTGCTGATGTCACTTCGATCGCTACTTATATGGCACAAATGCGCTCTGATGGTTCTCTTTACGGCGAATGCCCCAATGCGGGTGTCGTTATGGCTGCCGACGGCGTAGCAACATTTAGGGCCACTGGGGTGGGTTCTTTCACTGAAGACGGCGGCTCGAAGTTTCGAGGTGTGGCGTATTTTGAAACTTCGGCACCATCACTATCGAGCCTTAACGGAATGTGCGTGGTTTACCACTGGGATGTGGCTGCGAGTGGCGTCGCGACTTGGAAGCTTTGGGAGTGGACA
>Ga0187827_10007131_pt1 | contig 12516 bp, 8 predicted proteins | sample ETNtaG_39_FD_167969 | JGI IMG/M metagenome (GOLD analysis project Ga0187827, IMG submission 167969) | Marine microbial and viral communities from oxygen minimum zone, Eastern Pacific Ocean - ETNP2014_SV_150_PacBio MetaG (Illumina Assembly) | ecosystem: Environmental > Aquatic > Marine > Hypoxic... | reverse complement strand
TCGAGAATATGAGGGTTCGGAATTCCGAACACGGCATCAAGATAAGCTCCTCCGAGAACAATATAATAACAAATTGTCATCTGGTTTACAATAGTTTTACCGGCATACGATTCAGTGGTGTATGTCGTTATAATTCCATCACAAATTCTCTCTGCAGCAGAAACGAATACGGCATACGTCTCTATGACGGTTGCGATCTGAACACCCTCACAGGCAACCGTTGCGAGAACAATAGTTACGGCATATACATACAGAATTCAGACAACAATACAATCACAGATAACATTTGCAAGTACAACGAGGTGTCAACTCCCACCCGGGACGTTTTTTTTTCCGCGGGGATTTACGCAAACGGAGACTGCCACTACAACTCGATAAGCTCGAATACATGTAACTCCAACGGTGAATACGGATTATATATTTACCAGTCGAACCGCAATTCCGTTGAAAAGAATACATGCAAGAACAACAAAAATGATGGGATATTTCTCAGCGGTGCCAGCTTTAACATTTTGGGCAATAATACAGTTGAGAACAATGAAAGATACGGAATCCAACTATTCAATTCTCGTTCAAATGTTCTGAATAAAAACGAGCTAGCATCCAACCTGATTTATGGTATATATATCGATTCATCTCCCTATTCCTCATTGTTCGAAAACGAGATGACAGACTGCGGCCTCTATATGGCGGGAGATGATCTAGAAGATTGGAACACACACGTTATTACACAATCCAACACGGTGGAAGACGGTGCCGTTAAATATGTCAGTGATGCAAGTGGAGATGTGATCTCCGGCGCTACATACGGGGGAGTCATCCTGGCAAACTGTACCGGGGTCACAGTGACCGACGTTGAATCAAAGGGCGGAAGCATAGGAATCATTCTCGGGTATTCCTCCTACAATACAGTCTCGGAGTGCAAGTTCAATTCCAACAGCCATTACGGCGTTCTACTGTACGGTTACTCGGATTACAATATCATCGCCAATAATACCTGCAATCAGAATCGCTATGGAATCTACGTGAATGAATTTTGCCTCAGTAACGAGCTGAACGACAACACCTGTAACGATAACGAATTGGCTGGGATATTCGTGGCGGATCATTCCAATGACCAGAGCCTTAAGAGAAATTCCTGCAAGGACAATTTCGATGGCATTGAAATATCATCGTCATCCAACTCCATATCCTCGAACATATGCGAGGCAAATACGGCCAAGGGTATCTTGTTCAACGAGGGATCGTCCGGGAACCTGATAACCGCCAATACCTGCCGCGAGAACCTGCATGGCATCTATATGCTGAACACGGGGGCGAATACACTTCGATCGAACTTTGCCAGCTCGAATACGGGAAAAGGAATCGCACTCTACACGGCAACCACCAGCACCCTTGAGGACAATGAATGCTTCCTAAACCAGGAAGAAGGAATCTACGTGGGTTCCTTCCAGGAAAAGTCCTCGAACATTGTCATCCGGGGGAATGACCTGGAAAATAACAGTTACGGTCTTATCCTTGTGGAATCGGATCACTGCACCGTGAGTGAAAACAAATTCTACTCAAACGAAAATGACGGGATGGTACTTTCGCATTCGGCCACAAACATCGTCACAGGCAATACCCTTGGCAAGAACGATATGTACGGGCTCAGGTTCTCGGAAGTCAGTTCCGGCAATACCGTTGAAAAGAACGATTTCGAGGACAACGGGAATTATGCTATCTTATTGGACTCCGGCAGCAGCAACGAGATAAAATACAATAGATTCGCGGACAATAACGGAGGCTCAAACCAGGCTTCCGATAACGGTTCCGGTAACCTGTGGGACGACGGCGATGGCGAGGGAAATTACTGGTCGGATTACACTACAAGGTATCCCGGGGCCACAAATGACGGCGGCGTCTGGAAAACGGACTATCTAATTGATGGAAGCGCCGGTGAAAAGGATCACTTCCCACTATTCCAATCATTCGATCTTTCGTCTCCCGTTGCAGATGCGGGCGATGATGCCGAAATTGGACAGGGGTATCGGTTCACCTTCGATGCATCCGGTTCCGGTGATGACAGGGGCATAGTGAACTACACTTGGACATTCATCTACGAGGGGGTCACCACGACTCTCTATGAAACTGGACCGTCCTTCGTATTCGGGGAGGTTGGAACTTACATCGTAACACTTCGGGTGACGGATGCCGGTGGAAACACAGGGGATGATACAGTGACAATAAAGGTGATTGATAAAATACCACCGGTGCTTGTCATCGACACGGATATGACCGTTGATCAGGATAAGAACGCGTCCCTGGATGGAACTAAGTGCTATGACAATATCGGTATTGTAAACTACACGTGGAAATTCACGTATGATAACAAGGAACATATTCGTTATTCCCAAAAATTCTCATTTCTATTCGCCAAGGTGGGTACCTACAAGATAACGCTCATACTGACCGACGCGGCCGGCATCCAGGCCACCGGAATCATCAACCTGACCTCAAGGGACGTCATTCCTCCGAAGGCGGATGCCGGAAAGGACATAAACGTCAACAAGGGGGACAAAGCCCATTTCAAAGGAGACGGTAGCAGCGATAATGTGGGTATAACGAATTACACGTGGTCATTCTTTTATGATGGTAGTACGAAGATATTGTTAGGAGCATCTCCCGATTTCACTTTTAATATCTCGGGAAATTACACGGTATTGCTTACGGTGCTGGATGCAGCCCGACAGGCAGGCAGCGACGAAGTAAAGGTTAACGTCAAGAGAGATGACGAAAATGATGATGACGATGACATTACTCCCGGTAATGATGACGATGACATTACTCCCGGTGATGATGACACGAATTCCGGGACGTCCGGGGTCGCGGGAATAAACAATAAGCTACTGATAGGGATCGGAGCGGCGGCTGTGGTGGCAGTGATTCTCATAGTGATAGTGATAATGGTCAAGAAAAAGAGTGCACGAAAAGCAAAAAGAAACGTAGAAAAATCCGAATATGAAAACCTGTACGGGAATGCCGGTAGAAAACCTCAACGGAGAGGTAGGCGTGAAGAGATACCGGCAGCTGGGAGCGCAGATGCACTTGACGATAGCTGGATGAAAGAGGTATTGGATTCGGAGGAGTATTCCGCTGCCTCGGATGAAAAAATGGATGGAAAACGGTCGGTGTCTAGGCGCCGGAAAGCTCCAGTCCATGAAGGGAGGCGGCAAGAGACGAAATATGAGATGAAACATCGCGGGAGGAGCGTAAAAAAGGTGCAGCGGAGCCAGAGAGGAGAGAAAGCTGGACGGGCTTCCAGGTTCCCGAAGGAGACGGTGGATAGCAACGAAATAGAGTTCGAAAGCAAGAAAGGATTGGATATTGAAGCGGAACTCGATCAGTTTCACGAGGAAATTGACGACGGGACAAGCGGCGGTGAAACTGCCTGGGGCGATGAAAGCGAGAAATCTTCCACCTCATGGGATGATGGTGACAGTGAGGTGGATGATAAAGTTGAAGATAACGAACGGAAGGGGAAAGATGATTTCGGGTGGGCTGATGATAAGGATGATGAAGAGAACGATGAGGAAGTGAAGGATATAGCCGGGTGGGACGACGAGGACGATGAGTGGGAGGTTTAAAAATATGGTTAAAATTGGAATTATGGGTACTGGCGTAATGGGTCGGAACCACGCAAGAGTTGCGGCTAATGCAGGTTTATTGAAAGCGGTATGCGATCTCGACGAAAAGGCTGCGAGAGAGATTGGAAAATTATACGAAGTAAAGGCGTATACTGACCCTGAAGAGTTCTTTGGCGAGGCTGATATCGATGCCGTGATCATCGCAACACCCACCAATTCCCATTTTCCAATGGGGAAACTGGCTCTCGATACAGGCAAACACCTACTTCTCGAAAAGCCCATATGCTCCACTGTGGAGGAAGCAAATAGTTTAATTGATCTTTCTGAGAAAAAAGGTCTCGTGCTGTCCGTTGGTCTCATTGAGAGACACAATCCGGTAGTCTCATTCACCCGTGATCTGCTGGAAAGGGGCGGTCTGGGTCAAATAATATCTATCTCAGCAAGAAGAGTGTCGCAGTATCCTACAAGAATAAGGGACGTGGGTGTTATCATGGATCTGGGAATACACGACATTGATGCACTTAGGTATCTAACCGGAGACGAGGTCAAGAAGGTTTACACCCAAGCGGGCAGGACAAAGCATGAGCTTTTCGAAGACCATGCCAACATTATGCTCAAGTTCGGCTCGGGCATCAGCGGCCATATCGAAACCAATTGGCTGACCCCAATGAGGGTGCGGAAAGTTTATATTACCTGCTCCAAAGGCTTCATGGTAATGGATTATATTGCCCAGTCCGTTGAGATATCAACTAGCAGCTATATCGATGGTGACCTTGATAACGTCTATCAAATGGCAACTCAGTATAAAAAAGAAACAGTGGTTGTTAAGAACGAGGAGCCGCTGAAAAGAGAGTTAAATGATTTTGTTAGGGCCATTGAAACCGGTGGAAAACCCTTCGTAACGGCCGAAGACGGCATGCGAGCACTTGAGATCGCCCAAAGCTGTCTTCGATCATTCCGAGAGGGGACTGCCATTGAACTCTGAACGTTATCACAAGTAATAAATTTCCATTTCAGTTAAATTTTTATTTTTTAAAATATCATTATTCAATTGATATTATAAATCGAGACATGGGGAAAAAACATAAAATAGTATTAAAGGAGTTATTAAATGGTTAGAGTAAATTGGGGCCGCTGTTCATGTCCATCTCAAACAAATCCCAAGGAAAAGAAATATCCATTGCAGTCATTTCGATCATATGTGCAATAATACTATTTTCCCACAACTTTCTTTCTGTAAGTGATCCAATCCCGGTCGAGAGTCCGTCACCCAGATCAAACGGTAAAGGCGATCCTTCGGGCTCCCATTTCATTCCGGCGCATCAGATAGATACGCAAAAAAACATCTCAGGCGGAAATCTTGACAATGATCCGGTTTCATTCAACGAAAGAGAAGGTCGGAAAAATAAGTCTCCTTATTCAAGATCGGGGGGTAATAAGTCAATAGGGGCATGGACTATTTTCTGGGACCCTGAATCGCATAAAAATATAACCGCAAACGGCGATACATTCACCCATGTCTATCCTTATTGGTATACGATCAACCATGTAGGAAGCGTTTCGGCGACGTCCGATCCGGATAATGATTACTTAATTAAGACCAGTACATATCATGAACTCGGTTTGACGGTAATGCCAATACTGTACTCCGGTGATTATGAAACCTACACCTATATTATGGAAACCCCAGATCTGAGAATCAGCCATATCCTGGAGATCCGCAATCTGGTAAACAAAATGGGATTCGACGGTATCGAAATCAATTACGAAGCCCTTCCTTATGCCGATCGGTTCATTTTTGTATCATTTATCGAAGATCTTGCCGAGGACGGCATAATGAAGATGAACCAGGGCCCCCCCCGATGGAGATCTGATAATCTACAATCTAAAGATTGAAAATAGTTCGGGAGGGTCGGTTTGGGAGGGAAACACCAGTACTGATAAAATTTCTATGGCCACTCCGCTGGAATACGACATACCTTATTCGGCAAAACTTTATGCTGATGATCTTCAGGGCGGGAAATCTCGAGAAACAGTATTGGATTTCACTTTGAGAAATTATCCGCCACTGGGAATTAGCAATTTCAGCTTTCGACTTCCCCAACCATTGATGCCAGAATTCAGTTTTACGGCCCCTCAAGACCCCGATTCAGACCCGATAGCATTCTATTTCGATCTTATGGAAGAAGTTGAGGGTAATTACTCGACAATTATCTCGAGGCAGTACTTTAATCAGTCAAAATACAGAATGAGAGCGAATCTCTCGGACCACAGTTTTTATACTCTTTTACTATGGGCGGAGGATTCCCATGGTGCTGCCAGCCCCGTGTATAATTATTCCTTCTATCTGAACAGAGCCCCTTTTCCTGTGAAGAATTTGACTGTAGAAGATCTGAAAGGCTATGAAAACGGCCTGAATATCTCCTGGACAGCAACGGATGAAGATGATATCGCGAAATATGAAATCTACCGATTTGAAAATTCCACCATCGAATTGGAAAAATATGGACCCATCGCGATCTTGGAAAATGATAATCATTACAATGACCTGGAACTTATCGACGATGTGACATACTACTATTGCGTAGTTGGTGTGGATGAGGACGGTGCCGCAGACCATCATAATTTCACCCTTGTAAGCGGAATACCGTTGGATGATGTTCCTCCCGCTCCAATAGACGATTTGAAGGTCCAGGACCGTGTGAACAGCTCGGGGAGCCTTGAAATAAGCTGGAATGCCAGCAATGACGGACGTTTCCAGGGATACCGAATATATCGGAATCTATTCCCATTCAATTCTACCGTTGGAATGTACCCCGTTCATACTACCGTATCCAAGATGGCAACCGATACTTTTTGGATCGATGTTAATGTATCTGACAACGTTTCCTATTATTACGCTGTAGTTGCCTTTGATCGGAGCGGAAACGAACTCCAAACGAATCTGCACTGGGTTATGGGAATCTCAATAAACGATACCGAATTGGCCCAAGAAAATGACGAAGAAACTGGAGATAAGGAAAAAGATGAAGAATCTGAAATAAGGAGTTATTTTTTACCAATAGCTATTGTATCAGGTGTAATATGCATATTATCCGCCATAATACTGTTAATGATACTGAAAAAATCTTCAAAAAAGCGAGAACACAAGGAAATCGTAGAATCGAAAACGGTTTCATCGATAAAGGCAGATGAAGTTGAGAATAAAATTGAATACGAAAAATTATACGGAAAAATCGGTAAATCACAACATAAACAAAGTGATAAATCATCTAAACGACTGAAGGAATTTGCGCAACAAAGGCAGAAACGAAGGTTCCGTGAAGGAAAATATCGAAAAAAATCAAAAGAAGGTGATGGTTCAGAGGAATTTTGGATTGAATATGAAGAGGATAATAGTACGGAAAAAATAGAAGGAACCGATGATTCATGGGATTGGTTGGATGAACCGGATTAAAAACAAAATACGAAGTCCTCACTTTGAACAATGAGGTGGGAGTCCCTTAGATTTTTTTTTTACTTTTTATCTTTAAACCGCAAAGAATAAATTGTTTATCTCAGGTAGCGCAAACCATGGAAAGAAAGAACGTCAGGATACATGAGACCGCGGAGGTGTCCGACGAGGCAGTTATCGGCGAAGGCACAAGCATATGGCATTACTGCCAGATACGCGAGAGGGTTTCCATTGGTAAGAACTGCAATTTCGGCAAGGGCGTGTACGTGGATCTCGACGTCGTCATTGGAAACAATGTAAAGGCCCAGAACCGGGTGAACATCTACCACGGTGTCGTGATCGAGGATGACGTGTTCCTGGGGCCTTCCATGACCTTCACCAACGACATGTTCCCCAGGTCATTCATCGATAATTTTGAAGTTTCCAAGACGCTGGTGAAGAAAGGGGCTTCCATAGGCGCCAACGCCACCATTATCTGCGGTATTACCATCGGGAGATACGCCATGGTGGGTGCGGGAGCGGTTGTGACGAAGGACGTCCCCGATCACGCTTTGGTGCTGGGCAACCCTGCGCGGGTCAGAGGTTTCGTATGTGAATGCGGCAGGAAAGCTGAATTTTCCCGAGAGATAAATGATGGAAAGAACGAAATGGAATGCGGCAAATGCGGCAAGCTCCTGGAAATCGAGCGAGCGGTATACGAAAGCCAAAAATAGTCGGGTGAATGGAATAGTCGGGTGAATGAAAATGATCAGCAATGTTAGTATCAAGATAAACGAGGCTGCGGTGACTGCCGTGGTCGAAGTACTGCGTTCCGGGTATCTGGTCCAGGGACCGAAAGTTAAAAAGTTCGAGGAGGATTTCGCCGCTTACTGCGGTGCGGAACATGCGGTAGCGGTCTCCAATGGGACCACCGGGCTTCATCTGGCCCTCCTCGCTCTTGGTATCGAGCGCGGCGACGAGGTTATTACTACACCTTTCACCTTCATCGCTTCCGGGACCTCGATACTGTTCGTGGACGCCAAGCCGGTATTCGTGGACATCGATCCAAAGACATTCAATCTCGACCCCGAGCTTATAGAAGCCGCAATCACCGATCGGACCAAAGCCATCATGCCGATACACCTGTACGGACAAAGTGCGGAGATGGGCCGCATAATGGAGATCGCTGAGAAGTACGACTTGGCGGTTCTGGAAGATGCGTGTCAGTCGCACGGCGCCGAGTACAAAGGTAAAAAAGTAGGGGCAATCGGTGATGCAGGCGTTTTCAGTTTTTATCCAACGAAGAACATGACCACGGGGGAGGGCGGGATGATAACCACCAATGACCGGGAGGTGGCAGATACGCTGAAACTGCTTCGCAACCACGGTCAGGAATCACGTTATTCCCATGTGCTGCGTGGCTTCAACTTCAGGCTGACCGATATCGGTGCGGCCATCGGTATCGAGGAACTGAAACTTCTGGAAGGCAGGAGCAAAAAGAGGATATCGAACGCAAAATACCTCTCCGAGCAGCTAAGCGACGTGGTTGAAGTTCCGTTCATAGCACCCGGAAACCGCCACGTGTTCCACCAGTACACCATTATGACGGATAAGCGTGATGAGCTTATTAAATCACTCCAGGAGCATGAAGTGGGTCACGGGATATATTATCCGAAACCGCTGTATGCCTTCAAACCCTTCGAGAACTATGATACGACGAAACTTCCCGTAACCGAGGAGCTTATCAAGAAAGTATTATCGCTTCCGATCCACCAGGACCTGACACGGGATGATCTTGATACCATTGTAAAGGCAGTAAGGAACGCTTTTTAGATGTTGAGAAATTCTTACTAAAGAGGGCTTGCGAGCTGCAGCAAACGCAAGCCCGATAAAAAAAAAGAATGAATATAATAAAAAAGGAGGCCACGGCCTCCGGGTCGGTAGGATACCGACCTCATAGTTTTCAGCAATAATTCCGATTGGCCAGGGTGCATATTCGTGAAACCGCCGAGTTGGTCGATAGCTTCTGATGATTCATTAGACTCCTTTTTGATGGAGAGCAACAATTTCTCCGAACGAAAAACATCCCTCAACTTTTGTTGAAAAATCTAGTGCAATAACAAAAAAGTCGGTCTTTTTATTGTATAAGGGCAATTCCTTTACCTTGGATCTCAATTTTGATAATATCTGTTTTCCGTCCACATTTTTACTGAACTTCACTTCAACAAAGGCATAATGATCACCAATATCATTCTTTACCAAAGCATCTATTTCGATCTCACCATACCATAATCTGCTTATTTGTTTTATCCTGAATGGAATTATTTTTCTGAGAAATTGTTCTCTGACGATCTGCTCAAAAGCATGACTCAGATAAGTATTGAAATTCTTTTTGAAATAATTTAGCAGGTAATCAAGTTCCATTATTTCCATATCTGATTTGAAAGGTTCACAGAACGTAAACCAAAACTTAAAAAAATTATCGCATATTCTGTAGCGGGGTTTTTTCCGTTTATGATCCAGGCCCGAATATTCCTTCGCAATAATTCCAATTGCCATTAAAGAATTCAAGTATTTTGAGAGATTGTGCGCAGGTATGCGAGCCCGATTTCCAATTTCAACAACTCTGGTGCAACCGGAACCCATAGCAGACAATATTGCTTTGTAAATATCGGGTTCTCGAAATTCTTCCTTGAGTAAAAAATCCACTTCTTCATACAATCTACCTGATTTTGAGAATATTTCATTTTCAATATTTTCAGCAATAGATCTTGTTTCGGAAAATTTCTCCAGATAATGCGGAATTCCGCCTGTTACGGAATAACATTTGATATTTGATAAAAGAGAGTTATTGGGAAAGAATGCCTGAATATCGAGTAGACCCATCTTTTCTATTTTGAGATGACCCGTTTTTCTCCCATACAGCGGGCTTTTTTTACTCAGGACTCCCATTTCCATCATACTTATGCTCGAACCGCATAATATTACCATAAGATCGGATTTCCTGACGATCTGGTCTACAATTCTCTGGAAAACAGATGGAATTGCATTATCTTTTTCAACGAGATATGAGAATTCATCAATTACAATAGCCGCCCGAGAACTATTTTTAGTCATTAAATTTTCAAATATTTCGAAGAAATCATTGCTTTCGATGACGGATTCGCCCAAGAATTGGGAAACTTTATTTTTGAATCTTATGGCATTCCTTTCGGTTCCAGCCTTATCGGATAGGAAATAAAAACCATTATGATCTTCCAGGAATTTTTCAAGCAAAGTTGTTTTTCCAATTCTTCGTCTCCCATAAATGACGATCAATTCATATTGGTCCGAATTGAATCGGTCATGGAGGAAAGATAATTCGAAATCTCTATCGATAAAGTTTAGGAACATATTACTTAGGATTACGTTCCTAAGATAAAAACCTTACTGATAAATATACAAAACCGATTAAATTTGAGAAAAGGGCGTATATCCAACATCATACTTCCAATTGCATTCAAAGATTTTTTTAGTACTGCGCATGGACAACTTCGAAAAGAAAAGATTCACCTGTGATGACTATTTTTCCGGACCCTCCCATTTTTTCCCATCGGTTCAATCCTTTCGCTAAATATATATAACCGCTATATAATAGTCCTCCCGATAGCATGCAGATAGGATTTCTATTCAGCAAAATATGGAAATTCCTCGCGATTTTCGTATTCGTCCTGCTTATTAGTTCTCTACTATTCTATCAGTTCGAGTACGTTCCGGAAGATGAGCGTGGAGACAGCTATTCGGGTCCCGAGGGCATATACGATTCATTCTGGTTCGGGATAGTCACTCTATCAACTGTGGGTTATGGAGACCGCTTTCCCGTGACCTCCGAGGGAAAGATAGCAGCATTGTTCCTGGTAATCTTCACCTTCACATTTCTTGGAGCTATGATAGGCATGGTCAGCGATGCGGTGATGGAGGCTCGCAAAAGGGAGGAGTTAGGCATGGAAGGCACTAAGTTCAAAAAGCACATAGTGATATGCGGCTGGACTAGCATATCGAGGGTCAGCCTCGAGGAACTGCTGGTGGCCGATCAGAACGTGGTAGTGATAACGAACGATCAGAACGAGATTCCCAAGGTACGGGATATGGGCAGCAAAAAGAACCTCTTCGTGGTCTTCGGACAATACTGCAACAGGAAAGTCCTCAACCGGGCCAACGTTAAATATGCCCGAACGGTCATAGTTGCAACAGGGGACGACACGGAGACGCTGATCGCTTCGCTAACCATCAAGAGCCTAAATCCCGATGTTCGCTTGATAGTATCCATAGCCGAAGAGGAATTGAAGAAAACCCTGTACTCTGCAGGCGTCACTTACGTTTCATCACCAGCCGAGCTGACAGGAAGACTGGTTGCAAGCGCCGCTTTCGAACCGGAAGTAGCCCTTTTCGTGGAGGATATCACATCGGCCACAGCGGGTTATGACCTCCAGCAGTACACCATAGGGGAAGGTTCATTCGCCAAGGGTAAAACAGTTAAAAAATTCAGGGAAATGATGGCGGAGGTAGCAGGGCCGCTTCTCGTGGGTGTTGCCATATACAAACCTAAAAAAGGAGAGAAGACCGAAAGCCCCAGCAACTGGGAATTAAAGCCCAATCCTGACAGCGCCTTGAAGTTGAAAAATAACGATATCATTATAGTACTTGGCGATGACGATCAGAACGATAAGCTATATAAATTGATCAAAACACCTCAAGGACGATGAAACAGCGTAGAGATGGGGCGGGATTAACTATGCAGCCTTGAATTCACAGTTGCCAGTTATCGAGGCGCAATGAATAATTCGGGTTATTTGGGTTTAGAGACATAAAATTCAAATTCTAAAGAAGATTAATATGGTGATCGATAATCGATTATTTCGTATTTTTTGTCGTGAGAGTAGGCTCCATTGTTCCATTGGGTGCCCATAATCATTAAAATGGAATCGTCACTCTATTTTCGGAACAAATTATATTTATCGTAATCGTCATACTAGATAAATTATTTCATGCACAATAACACTGTCAGGAATTTTAGTAATAGTATTGATTATTTTATGAGGTGAAGATAACATGAATCATGTGAACGTGAAACATTCCCAATGGGGATTGCTTGGTCTTCTGTGGACATTATTGGCAGGCGCATTCGTTATAATCCTCGCATATGCCATTCACGGAACCTTTCTGACCGATGATTTCGAGCAGCTGATTGACAAATTACAAAAAACCTCATTCATTTGGGTTATCGGAATTTTGGAACTCGTCGTTGTCGTAGGATCACTTGTCGGATTGATACTTTTGTCCAAACGGATAAGTAAACTACCAGCCCCTAAAGGAGCTGGCGTTTTGCGCGTAGTGCCGTTAATTCTAAGCAAAGTCTGTCAACGAGGTTTGACCGGATAGGCTGACAGTCTTCCTTACATTGAAGTATTCGTAGTC
>Ga0187827_10007129_pt1 | contig 12518 bp, 10 predicted proteins | sample ETNtaG_39_FD_167969 | JGI IMG/M metagenome (GOLD analysis project Ga0187827, IMG submission 167969) | Marine microbial and viral communities from oxygen minimum zone, Eastern Pacific Ocean - ETNP2014_SV_150_PacBio MetaG (Illumina Assembly) | ecosystem: Environmental > Aquatic > Marine > Hypoxic... | reverse complement strand
CAGTCCAATCAAAATTTTCTCGATAATCTTTGATCTGGACTCTTTTAATTCTAGGACCTAACAACTCAACCCAATGTGGTGGGTATTGCTGATAGCCAATTAAGTTACCGATATCTAAATAAACACCTAACTTCTCTGAATCAAAAGAATCCACAAAATCCATAAACTCAATTGGCGAATAGAATAAACCGTTCCAGACATTTTCAATACACAAATCTATGTCTAAATCCTCGGCTATTGGCAGCAACTCATTGATCGCTTTTCGTGCACGCTCAAGCGCCCTATCGTAGCGAACTATCTCGCTAGAAATAGGACTTTTAACAACACCTGGAACATATAACAGCGCCTTGCAATCCAAATAGCTAGCTACCTTTAGCGCGTCTTTATGAAGGGCAACTGATTGTTTTCGCATAGACTCATCATCACTGGTCGGATTGATCGCCCAACTCATTCCGCTTGCCAAACTGTCAACAAAAAGTCCTGATTGATCAATTTGTTGTCGAATTTTTTGGCATTCTTGTTGAGTAGCTGAGGTAGTAAGTACGCCTTGATTAGATATTGCAAGCTCAAGTGCACTAAAGCTATGAGATTTTGTTTCCTTGATAGCTAAATCAATAGGATGGGTACCTTCTAGTCCATTTTCAAAAGATAAGTAACTGATGCCTTTAATCATTGATCGCTCTCTTTGTCAATATAACGAGTCCAGCTTTTTCCATGTCTCAGTCATATCAATAATTTTCCCCTTAATTCGGCTTTCATCTATTGCCATCGCAACTAGACCAGCCTCTATAGCATCTTTAGGGCTAACAGGTAGTGAATCTGATTCACTACGAAGAAAATCTATGATGTCTGTACACATTAGCTGGTCAGCGCCGTAATGTGCGGGATAATTTCCAGCAATTTCTGTACTTAAATAATTAAATTTGTGATCCTCTAGGCACTTTCCTGTTCGTGCATCAGTGATTCTAAGATCGCCTCGCATAAAATCCCCTTCTGCCATTCCACGGCTTCCTATAATACAAAAGCGTCGATGTTCGTCAGGAACATTAATACTTGTATGGAAAGAAAAACTAACATCGTTCGGGTATTCCAATAATGCATTTTGATGGTCAACAATATCAGCGTCACTGGTAAATGGATTGTCAGTACTTTCCCAGTATGATAATTTTTGCTGATAAACGTCATCGTGCTGATTGCCCGGAGACTCCTCAGGGACAAAATTGCCTCTCCCACCAAAACTTGCAACTCTGATTGGCCTATCACCCACAACATTGTTGTATATATCCAAGTCATGGCAACACTTTTCTAACATAAAGCCGCCTGAATATTTTTCTAAACGGCGCCAGTCACGCATAAAAAATGAGCCGTGATAGGGTGCAATATGTTCATTAGCCTCTATCGATGTAATTCGACCTAACATTCCTGCATCTATTGCACGTCTTAATTCTCGCATGTGCTGGGAATAACGCAACACAAGACCCACCATTAGTTGACTCTCGCCGTACTTATGTATTAATCTCGCAAGACTGAAGCTTTCTGACTTACTAATAACAATTGGCTTTTCTGTAAAAACTCTTAACCCTGATTCTAGTCCAGCTTTAATATGTCCCAAATGAAGATGGTTTGGTGACGCTACCCAAAGCAGGTCAAGGTTGCACTTGGCGATCAGAGTTTCTACACTTTCATATTGTTGAAGTTGATTTGAGATACCTTCAAGTAGTGCTAATCCGCAAGGATCTGGATCAACGTAACCGACCAACTCCAACTCTGGCATATCGGCTTGCATCATCTTAAGAACATTGCCAGCCCTTAAACCTAAACCAACAATACCAGTTCTCATAATGATTCCCCTAACTAACCTCAGCTGCCTGTTTTCTGTGCAGTGCTATTCCTTGTGAATTAAAAGCATGACACTTTGAAGAATCTATAAGCAAGTTGATTGTTTGTCCAGGGTGAATTAGAGTGTCACCAGGCATTACGGCGCAAAAGTCATCATTACCAGCAGCCGAACCATAGATGATTGCTGTTGCACCTATGTGTTCTACAACCTCTACATTCATTGACAATCCTTGATTATCGGAGCTAAACATTAGATCTTCAGGGCGTACACCAAGCTCAACCATATCCCCTGACTTTGTCTGCCCTATCTCTACAGGCAAAGAAATATTTTCTGCACCAAGGTTCACTTTCAACTCGTTACCGTCAACAACAGTATTGGTTGTCTTTAGAAAATTCATTTTCGGATGGCCAATAAATCCAGCAACAAACTTTGTTGTAGGATGGTGATATAACTCCATTGGTGCTCCAAATTGCTGCACTACTCCATCATTCAAAACCACAATTTTGTCAGCCATCGTCATAGCTTCAATCTGGTCATGAGTAACATAGATCATTGTGGTTTTTAAGTTTTGATGTAGTTTAGCCAACTCAACCCTCATATCACCTCGAAGAGCAGCGTCTAAGTTAGACAGCGGCTCGTCAAATAGAAAGACTCGAGGATTTCGAACAATTGATCTACCAATAGCAACCCTTTGACGCTGGCCACCAGAAAGTTGTCCTGGTTTAAATTCCAAACGATCAGTTAATTGCAGTATTTCTGCGGCACGATCAACTCGATCCTTTAATTCAGCTTCATTAATTTTTGCAACTCTCAGTGGAAAGGCAATGTTTTCAAATACGGATAAATGTGGATATAGTGCGTAGGACTGAAACACCATAGAAATACCTCGATCAACTGGCTGCGCATTAGACACATCCTCTTCATCAATAAATACTTTTCCACTGGTTGCTTCTTCTAAACCACAAATGATTCTCAGTAATGTCGTTTTTCCACAACCCGAAGGACCAACAAAAACAACAAATTCCTTGTCATCAATATTCAAGCTGATGTCTTTTAAAACCTCAGTTTCACCAAAACTTTTAAAAATATTTTCTAGCTTTAAAGTCGCCATATTTATACCCTTGATTATGGCACATCAATCATGATATGCAGTTAATTTTTATTTTTCTTACACCCAAGCGGACTATAAAAAGATACTTAAATAATCATTGAACTCAGATAAGTATCTTTTTACAGTTAGCCTTATAAGTGCAGGAGCAACGTTGCCGTTGCTCCTACTACTGTCAACTAATTGACTTACAGACCCTCCGCTAGAGTTTCTGCAGCCTCAGCCACTAGATCAGCAGCTGAACCTTCACCCAAGATTATGCCTTGGATGGCGCTGTTGATACCCATTTGAAGTGCTTTGAAGTCTTCAAACATTGGCTCAGGACCACCCCTACCAATTGGATCAACAAACGTCTGCCAATAGTCAGTTGAATAGTAAACATCATCCATCATTTTCTCGTATTGCAGAATCGGTGTTAAACCCCAACTACTATCTAGGTCATACTGTGCAGCACCAGATGTCATCATTTGAGCCAACTCCATTGCAAGGCCTTCGTCAGCAGAACCTTTGAATACTGCCATAGAGTCAGTAATCAATAATGTTCCACTCTCACCGCTTGGACCTGCAGGAACTGGTACAACAATCTCAGCAATATTTGCATTATGCTGACCTGCGCCCCATGGACCATTGATATACATTCCGATCTGACCATCATTGTACAGCTGAGTCAGTTGAGAACGCTCATAGCCACTAGGGCCTTCCTGTGCAACACCAGCTAATTTACCAATAAACTCAAGTGTTTCAACAGTTTCAGGACTGTTGAAAGTTACCTCACCAGTAGCTGCATCACTTACAGTACCATTATTACTATATAGGTAGTTAAGAAATTGGTGCATAGTGTTATCAAAGTCTTTAGCAGCTAAACCAATACCTGCAGCTGATGTATTGTCATTAACAGCCTTAGCCATATTGTAAAGTCCTGTCCAAGTTCTAGGCGCAACACAAGCTTCACCCGCTGCTTCAACTAAACCACAGTTAATGAATAGTGCTTTAGTAGAGAAAGCATGTGGGTAGCCCCAGAATTGACCTCCATCAGAAACAGTCGCAAGAACACCAGGTTGATACAATGCCTGCATTTCATCAGAAATGTCAACTGGAATAATTAAGCCACTTCTACCAAGTTGCTTTAATGTACGAGAGCCAATATAAGCAAGACCTACTGGGTCTCCGGCGGCTGCAAGTGTCATAGATTTATCCTGACACGTTCCCCAAGGAACTGCCTCAGCATTAACCGTAACACCTGGATATTTCGCCTCAAAAGCATCAAAAACCACTTGATCAGCAGCACGTATTTCACCACCACAAATTATTGCATGCACCTCTGCAGCCTGAACTGGTGCCATAAAACCGGCGCCAATCAAAGCCAAAAAGAGTGCTTTTTTTATATATTTCATTTTTTTCTCCTTTATTTCTACATCAAGCTACCAGAAATGAATAATTTTTTCTGGTAACGGTTTATGTGAGTATTTTACTTCTCACTCCTTTACTGCTCCTTGTGTTAAGCCTGCTATGAGATGTTTCTGCATAAACAGGAAGATTAACAACACGGGCAGAATTCCAACAAGACTTGCGGCCATCATTTCGTTCCACAAGACTCTTTGATAACCAATAAACTCAAATATACCAGCCGGAAGTGGCATGTAATCTCTTTCTTGGTTAAATGTAATTGCGAATAAAAACTGTTGTGCATAGGCGCCAATAAATATTGCAACACCAACAACAACCAGACCAGGTACAGCTAAAGGCAGAATCACTTTACGCAATGTATAAAGGCGCGATGCTCCATCAACAAATGACGCCTCCTCCAACTCATACGGTATCTTCTCTAGAAATGATTTAAGTAGCCAGATTCCCGTTGGTATAAGAAATGCAATGCCAGGAATAATCATCGCCCAATAAGTATTCAACATGCCATACATTCTTAACAATTTATATAATGGAATGAGTAAAACCGCGCCAGAGAACATATTGACAGCTAAAAATAGTGTCAGGCTGACTGATTTTCCGCGAAAATTAAAGCGAGCGTAGGCATACGCAGCAGGAATAACAAAAATCAACGATATAATAGTGACTGCAGTAGCTAAAAATACGCTATTAAATATATATCGGCCTAGTTGTGGCACCGTCACCCACATATCTCTATAGGCCTGAAAACTCATTTTATCAGACCAAAATCGACTAATAAAGTCCATAAAACCCATTGTCTCACCCACCTCTAATTCTGGTCGATGAAAAAGGTGAGTTAAAGGCCTTAGTGATGCTATAAACATTTCGACAAATGGTAGTAGCATGAATGTCAAGAATAGTGCAATACAAAAATAAATTACAATCTTGCGCGACAGTGAATATTTGTCCATCATTTTGCTACCCCAGCATAGCCGTATTTTTTACTAACTCTTCCTAGTACAGTTAAATAAATAAGTGAGAATACACCTAATATTAGAACAACAAGTACCGCTCTTGTCGCTCCTGCACCAAACTTATAACTAAATATAGCTGTCTTGAAGGTATCAATTATGAGCGTCGTTGTAGCACCACGAGGACCACCCTCAGTTAAAATCCAAATAATCTCAAAAGAATTAAAAGTCCAGATTGCAGACAGTAAAGACATAGTAATCACAGTAGGCATAATTTGTGGCATTGTGATTCTACGGAAACGATACCAACGAGAGGCGCCATCAACATAAGCAGCCTCATACAGATCTCTTGGGACGCCCTGCATAGCAGCTAAAAAGAACAAGGTAACCATCGGCGTACCAATCCAAACGTCGGTCACAACTGCTGAATAAAAAGCACTCTGCCTGTAGCCTAAGAAACTGAAAGGTCCATCGGTTATACCAACCATCTCAGCGAAATTTGACAGCAGGCCGAAATGACCATTGTATAACCATAACCAACCAAAACAACCTATTGCTATAGGAATGATCCAGGGCGGCATTACTAAAGCCCGGATAACGCCACGCGCCCTTATATTGCTTGCCAGCAAAGAGGCTCCAATCAAGCCCAATATCATTTTAAGTCCAACCGAAAGAAACATCCAGTAAAAGGTACGATTGACAATCGCGGGAAATTTACGTCCACCGAGTGCTTTTTCATAGTTAGCCCATCCGACATAGTCTGCACCCTCAATTAGAGTACCTAGGTTTGAATTTGTAAAAGAAAGACGAAATGTTTCAACTAATGGCCAGACAACAATTAAAAACATATATATAGCTGCAGGTGCGATTAGCGCCCAGGCAAAGTAAGTTGTTGTTTGCGCTTTGGTTTTGGGTTTAAACATTTGTATGAACTGATTCACTAGTCAAACCCTCCTCATGAGTATTAATTGAATCGGATATGATAGCAAAATTTTCACTACGATAATAATCCCATCCTATTTGGTTAAACAAACTTCTAAAACTGTTATGAACTAAAGTGTTCAATTCATTGCCTTTCCTTTTACTACCATCAGGCGTCCAAGCACTTTCCGATAGTCCAATAATTCTAGGGCACAACATTGCTTCCATATGGCTATCTTGTGTTATAGTTTCACTCCAAAGGTGCCCCTGTATTCCTTCAATATTTGACTCTAGTTCTGGCTCATCTGAGGGAATAATCTGCCAATCAACGGTATCCTCTAAGGAGACAATTGCAGCCCAATTCACACCTCGATCACTATAAGTTTGGCTTTGAGCCATATCAAAATAAATATGTTCAGCAGGACACAATACAACCTTAAAACCCTTTCTTGCTAATTTATAACCAGACTCAAGATTTTGCCAAGCAAACAACAATTTATCTGATTTTTTTTCAAGGTAACTACCATCTTCAGCTTCTTGCCATGTAGCAGTTTTTTTACCATTAGATTCGACCCTGGCAGAGAGTTTATTAATAAACCAAGACAACACATCTTTGTTAGTTTGTAGATTATATTTTTTCTTTAAATCATTTACTTCTGGGGATTCCGTCCAACTATCTGGTGGCATCTCATCGCCACCTAAATGGATATATTCGCCTGGAAATAGATTACAAAGATCATCAATTAATGGTTCGATAATTGAATATGTATCAGGCATTGCTGGGTTCAATGTATTTTTAAAATAACCTTGAACTGAAACTTCATTGCTTTTATCTCTTGGGTCGCGAGTGGAAGGAAATAGTTGAATTAACGACAAGTTATGCCCAGGCAAATCAAACTCGGGCATTACATCAATATAATTAGATGAAGCTCGCTCAATAATTCGATTGATATCACTAGAGTCATAGCTACCACCAGTCGGACTGGGGCCAGAACCAAAAATAGGAGGGACTAGCAGGCTATCTCCTCTTTTAGCAGTGGCAGTTGCAAGTTCAGGGTTGCTATCAAGTTTGAAGCGGAATGATTCATCGTCAGTGCCATGCCAATGAAATTTATTAAGTTTAAATAAACACATTAGATCTAGCAGTTTTAAAATGCTTTCGACAGCATAAAAATGCCTCGCACAATCTAAGTGCTGGCCACGCCAGTTAAAACGTGGTTGGTCATTGATTGTGCCGCATGGGATTAATTTATGATATGTTTGATTCAATTGTAATAACGTCACTAGACCATAAAATAATCCTTGTTCGTCACTGGCAGTAAGTTCAATTACATCACTAGTTATAACCAGAATGTATGAAGAACTTAGTATATGCTTTTGAACTTTAATTATTAGTGTTGTATTAGAGTCAATAAAATCAGTAATATTATTGCTAGAATAAATATCCAAATTTAGTCTTTTACCAAGTTCAGAAGCGGAACTAACTGCACTAGTGATAATCTCTGAATCATCAAACAAAAGATTCAATGGTTGACTTAAATTACAAACTCCAGCACTAGGTATCCATTCGCAAGGATGCGGCACCAATCGCAAAGATATATCAAAAGATTTATCAAATATATTCTTCGCAATTGGCGCTTTGGAGGAGAGAGTTTGAAAATTTAAGTCATTGACATATACTGAAATAATTGAGCCGTCATGCAGTTTTAAAAAAACGCCCTGTGGACCCCAAGTATGGTTCATGGGTTTATGTCTAGAGTATTCATAAGCATACTTAAACGACCAATCTTGGCCTGGTAATAAAGAGGATTTATTATGTTGTGATATCTCAACATAGCCGCCAACTTGATTAGTGACATGACAGTTATCAATAGAATTAAGTGGAGCCAGTAAACTAAAACATATCAAAAAATTATCCAATATTATGTCACTACTATTTTTAAGTGTCGAACAAAACTGGCCATCTTCATTGATAGAATTAGTCAAAATAAATTCAGTGTTTACTCTACTCATGGCCCTCATACGTAAGACCACTAAACTTAGAAAAATATATTTCTCTTAACATTAAGTTAATTATTTAAGCGGTACTATTTATATAATTGGTAATGAAATGGTATTATATAACAAGTATTGATTAAAAAGCAAATTTGTTTTCGCAGCCATTTTTTTGTGATCAAATTCTTAAAAAAACATGGCTTTTTATTGCTATATCAAGTATTTTCAATTATTATATATTTTCTACATTAATTATATAATATAATACCACTTTAATACCAATAATTAAATTAACATAAGAAAAATGTGCTGATTATTTTCTCAACAAAAACCAATAAATCAATAATCTGATGACTAAAGCTGACAATTTAATAAACCATATACTTCCCTCTAGTGATAGTTCTGAATCTCTATATAAGCAACTTTCGCGTTCTCTCCATAATGCCATTCAAGAGGGAATGTTAAACCCAGGTGACTCGCTGATTCCTGAACGGGAATTAGCTGACAAACTCAAGTTATCTAGAATTACCGTCAGAAAAGCCATTGATCAACTTGTTGATATCGGCGTATTACAGAAACGGCATGGTGCGGGCACCATTGTTTCTGATAATGTTGATATTGTTTTGCATAAAAATCTTTCTTTGCTTAATAGTTTTACCGCTGATATGAATAGGCGAGGGCTTGAATCACACTCTAGAGTTATTTTGCGTGAGGAAAGTAAAGCCAGCCCAAAGGAGGCGCTGATATTAAATTTGAGTGAAGAAGATTATGTTCATCGCTTAAATAGAATTAGATTTTTAGTTAATGAACCTTTGCTTTATGAGATAGCAGTTATTCCAGCCTCCATTATTTCAATTACTACCGCATTAGATGATTCACTTTACGAAACACTTAAAAGAAAAAAAATGAACCCAGTCACTGCAAAACAAAATATACATGCCATCAATGCCAATGATGATTTAGCTGATAAACTAGAAGTAAGGCCTGGCAGCGCTGTGTTGTTTGTTGAGAGACGAGGTAAAGACGCTGATGGCAAAATTGTGGAATATACACAATCTTACTATCGTGGCGATCGTTATGACTATGTAGTGGAGTTAGGATGAAGCAGGCACTATTAGGATCGCAAATATTTTGTGGGGAGCGTTTTTACGATCATCACGCTTTGCTAATCAATGGCAATTCTATCGTCGAAATAGTTGATACAAAAAATATTCCTAAGTCCTTTAATAAAATAGAATTAGATCAAGGCATTCTTGCGCCAGGATTTATTGACCTTCAGGTTAATGGAGGGGGCGGAGTTTTATTTAACAACAATCCCACCAAAGAGAATCTAAATACTATTATAAGTGCGCACCAATTTTTTGGCACAACCTCTATTATGCCAACTGTCATTAGTGACTCTTTCGAGGTGCTAAATAAATGCATAGAAACTGTTAATCAAGAAATAAAAAAAAATTCAGGGTTGATAGGTATACATATCGAAGGGCCATTCTTCAGTCTTAAATATCGCGGTGTACACCAAAAAAAATATATCAATAAGTTAAACTCTGAATATTTTGAATTGTTCAGTAGTCTGAAGGGATTTCCAGTTATCTTAACTTTGGCGCCAGAATGTATATCAATGAAAGATCTTAATCATCTCGCCTCTCTTGGCATGAAAATTATGGCTGGTCATACTGATGCTAACTATTATGAACTAAGAGAGGCTGCAAAAAACAATTTAAATGGCTTTACCCATTTATTTAATGCAATGAGTCAGATGTCAGCACGGGAACCAGGAGCAGTTGGTGCGGCTTTAGATTTTGATAATCTTTACGCTAGTATTATTGTCGACCTTCACCATGTCCATCACTCATTAATAGAATTAGCTTATCAAAAAAAACCCATCGGTAAACTGTTCTTTATTTCTGACTCTATGGCAACAATCAATCATGGAGAACCAACCTTTGAACTTTATGATGAAATTGTCAGTGAACAAAACGGACGTATTACGAATGCCGAAGGAAAACTGGCTGGATCCTCTATAACTCAAATAGATGCGGTAAAAAATGCCTGCCAGCAATGCAATATTCCGCTAGATCATGCGCTATCAATGGCATCACGTTACCCCGCTGAATTTATAGGCGTAGATAAGTACCTTGGCTCATTGAAACCCAACTATAGAGCCGACTTAATTCACTTTGACTCAAACTTTAAAGTCAAGAATGTTTGGGCTTCAGGTGTGAAAATTAAAGGGACAACAAAATGAGAGTAGTGATTCTTCCATCGGAACTAGAGGTAGGTGATTTCGTTGCAAGTATTATTGCTGAATTTATTTCTCACAAAGAAAATGCTGTTTTGGGTTTGGCAACTGGTAACTCTATAGTTCTAACCTATCAAGCCCTAGTACAACAATATAAAGATGGCAAAATTAGTTTCAATAAAGTTACTACCTTTAATTTAGATGAATACATTGGTCTTGAACCTAACCATACACAAAGTTACCGATACTATATGAATAGCAATTTATTTAATCATATAGATATTAACAAAAAAAATAGTTACATCCCAGAATGCTTTAACAATGAATTTGCGATGAGTTGCAATAATTATGAATCTATGATTAATGACCATGGGGGAATCGATATTCAAATACTAGGCATAGGAACTAATGGACACATTGGCTTCAATGAGCCTACATCAAGTCTGGGCTCAAGAACAAGAGTCAAGACCTTGACTGAGAGCACAATTAAGAATAATTCTCGTTTCTTTGATAAAAACGAAGCACAACCCAAACTTGCCATTACTATGGGTATCAGCACAATAATGGAAGCAAAACAAATCATTCTAACAGGACTTGGAAAGCATAAAAGTCAAGCAATTGCTGATGCAATTGAAGGCCCAATAACATCGTTTTGTCCAGGCAGCATTCTACAGATGCACGAAAATGTAATTGTAGTTATAGATGAATACGCAGCATCAAAACTTAAACTGCGTGATTACTACATTCATACTGAAAAAATGCATCAACAATATATGTGTTGAAGGCTGGTTTACAAATCTATGATAAGACTATAGTGGCTAAAATAGTAAGTCTAAACCAGTTCGTTTGGGCAGTTCTCAGCATCGCTAAGTTGCGTTATATTAGTCAAAGTGGTAAAGGCTATCGCACTTAAAGCTTCTTCAGTTAGGAAAGCCTGATGTCCAGTAAAAATAACATTGTGGCAAGAAGATAAACGCCTGAAGACATCATCTTGAATGATTTCATTTGACTTATCCTCAAAAAATAACTCCATTTCATTTTCATAAACATCAAGGCCGAGTGACCCCAATTGGCCAGTTTTCAGCGCTTCAACGGCATCTTTAGCATTCAACAATCCACCACGGCTAGTATTAATCACCATCACTCCCGGCTTCATCCTGTTAAAACTATCTCTATTCAGTAAGTGATGGTTTTCACTCGTCAATGGACAATGGAGCGAAATTATGTCGCTCTTCGCAAAGATTTTTTCAAGAGGCACATACTCAACTCCTAAATCGAGCACTTCCTGATTTGGGTAGGGATCATGTGCCAATACATGACATCCGAATCCAAGCAAAATCTTGATTGTCGCCAGTCCAATTCTTCCTGTTCCAATAATTCCAACATTGCGATTCTGCATATTGAATCCCACAAGCCCTGTTAACGAAAAGTTAGCATCACGGGTTCGTTGATAAGCTTTGTGTATTTTCCTGTTTAATGTCAGCATAAGGGCGACTGTGTGTTCCGCGACTGACTCAGGCGAATAAGAAGGAACATTGACCACTTTCAGGTTTAATTTTTTTGCCGCCTTCAGATCGACGTTATTATAACCAGCACAACGCATGGCGATAACCTTAGTGCCATTTTCTGATAATTCAACCAATACCTCTTCGCTAAGTGAATCATTCACAAATGCACAGATAACATCGAAACCATGCGCTAAGCGAGCGGTCTGCAAGCACAAACGGTAATCAAAATACTCGATCTGCAGTTGAAATGTTTTGTTAATGCGATCAAAATGGTCGATGTCGTACTGCTTAACACTAAAAAATCCTACTTTCATCAAGGTTATCTATGTTGGGAGAAAGTGCTATTATACTTTGTATAACAATATCCTAAAAAAAATAGTCTAATTTGACTAGTTCTAAATATTAATAGACACTCCCTCACACATCAAACGAAATTTGGGCTCTTGAGAAGTTTCGCTAAACCCTCAGACTAACTTTTGCACTGGCTATTAGCATTTATCTTAACGCTTTATTATTGGCTCACGTGAAATGTGTGTGATAATTTCGG
>Ga0187827_10007125_pt1 | contig 12522 bp, 10 predicted proteins | sample ETNtaG_39_FD_167969 | JGI IMG/M metagenome (GOLD analysis project Ga0187827, IMG submission 167969) | Marine microbial and viral communities from oxygen minimum zone, Eastern Pacific Ocean - ETNP2014_SV_150_PacBio MetaG (Illumina Assembly) | ecosystem: Environmental > Aquatic > Marine > Hypoxic... | reverse complement strand
ACTTCCTGCCGCGGTCCCTGCGGCACGGGAGCAGCTTCAACAATCTTTACGACCTCGACCTCGACCGGCACTTCTTTCTCGACCGTGACGATACGATCGACCGGCACTTCTTTGATCTTTTCGACCTCGACTGTCTGCGTTTCTCCGCAGCCTGCGATGGCGGCAGCGCCCATGACCCCAAAGGTGCCCACCACGCTGCCCCTTATGACCTTACGTCTGCTGATACCTCTGAAAAAACTCATCCTTCATTCTCCTTTGCAAAGGACCATCTCGTTCAACTCACCCGCTCTCACGTACCTGAAAACTGTCTGTCCTAACCGCGATCGATCACCCCCTCATGACTGGTCCCTCCGATCATGGCGACGGCGTGGCTTCCAGCCCCAAGGCTGCGCGAAATGTCGGCCGCCGCATCGCATACCATGCCCGCGAAAAGCGCAATCTGTTCCGTTGTAAACCGATGCGTGGGTCCCGTGACGCTGATGCTCGCAAAGACGGTATCCGTGTGATTGGCGATGGGAGCGCCCACGCTTCGTCCGCCCTCTCGGTGCTCCTCCTGGTCCACCGCGAAACCGCGTACCCGAACCTCTGCGAGATCTGCCAGCCAGACGTCCATATCGGAGAGGGTATTAGCGGTATGCCGCGGAAGCCCATGCTCGGCGACGAGTGCCTGAAGATCTGAAAGGGGTAGGTGAGCGGCGATCGCCTTGCCAGTACTCGTGCAGTGGATCGGCGACCGGCCGCCGACGGGAGTAACCACACGTATCGCCTGGGGCGGTTCCTCGACCGCCAGGTTCACGACGTGCCCTCCATCGATGATTCCGAGGTGAACCGTCTCCCTCGATTTCTCCATCAACCGCACGACGTGCCGCCTACCCTCGGTGACCAGCTCCCGCCGGTCGAGCACCAGGCTACCAAGCTCAAACAGATTGAGGCCGAGTCGGTAGGTACCGTCTTGAGCGGCACGCTCGACATAGCCGCGACGCTCAAGGGTCATAAGAAGCCGGTGAACGGTTCCTTTCGGAAGGTCGCAGCGGCGGCCGAGTTCGGTCACCCCCAGCTCCGCATCCCTGGCGAGGGCGTCCAACAGATCGCAGACTCTGGTTACCGACTGAACGCCGGCAGATCTATTCGCGGCTCCGATGGTGTCGGTCGCGATTGCTATCCCCCATCCCGGGTTGAGTCGGATCGTTGCGGTGTTCCGTATCGTGGAACGACGTTTCAATTCGCTTTGGACAGAGGCATGTTACCAGTGACGACACGCTAGTCAAGCGATCGTCAGCCGGTGTGTCTTTGTCTCGCGGGGGGTATACGGGTACCGGCCCGGCTGGTAGGCCGCTCCCGGTCCCGTACATTAACGTCGGCCTGCTCGCTTGCGAGGGCGACCCGCCAGAAGGCTTGGCGTTCGCGCATCGCCTCCAGATCGGCCGGCAAATACCAGAGGCTTATGACCACGCACTCGCCGGTCTGGCTTTTAATGACGCAAACCCGGTGGCACCCGCGCGGCGGCTGAACGGGATCGCCGGTCCCGGCGGATTCCAGCCCTCCCTTCGGCGCCTCCGGGTCGGCCGGAACGTCGCTGGAACGAGAATCAACCCGGCGGACTCTCAGATAAGCACTTCAGCCTCGGGCCCCGGAGCGGCGTCGTGGCAGCGCCAGATCTCCCCACCGACTGTAATGACGTAGACGGCGCGATCCTGGGCGTATTGGGGCGACAGCGCGATGTGCAGAACCGATCGATTGGCCAGGTTGACGTTCATCTCTATCCAGCTTTCACCTCTGTCCACCGACTTGAAGACTCCGTCACTGGTCGCCACAAACATGGTTCGATCGGCGCCAAAATCAGGTGATACCGCCACGTGGAGAACCGCGGTCTGTGCCCCGGAGGGACGACTGGAGGACCAGATATCTTCCTGAGACTGAAGGGGTTTGAACACCCGGCTGCCGGTGGCGAAACAGAAGAATTCGTCCTCCGGGCCGTAAGTGATCGGTATAGCCAGCGACAGCCACCGCGCATCGTCGTCGTGGGTGACGTAACGCTGCCAGGTGGATCCACCATCTTGGGAGCGATAGAGCACCACCCGACCTTCTGCCACCCCCCCGACGACCAGTGTCCGGTCCGACGCGAAAGCCGGAGAAAAACCCACCGCGTAGATATCTAGTTGGTCAAAGTCAGCGGGACAAGGAGTCCAACTCTCAGCGCCGTCGGTAGAAAGCAGAAGCACGCCTCCGGCGGCGCCGATGACGGCCGTCCCATCCCGGCTGAAGTCTGGAGAAAGTGCAACGGCGAGAAGCTCTGCGCCTCCCCTAACCGAGGCTAAGCGACTCCACTCGCGGCCGCCGTCCCGAGTCACCACGGCCCCACCGTTGACCGTGGCCATGCCAAACCCGTCTCGCGCGAAGTCCGGCGCTAGCGCGAGGGCCCGAACTTCGGCTCCATCGAAAGGGCCGGCGGCCTGCTCCCACGATTCGCCGGCGTCCGTCGAGATAAGCACGCCATCTTCCGCGCTTCCGGCCAGCATCGTGCGGTCGCTGGCAAAGTCCGGCGATATTTCCATCGTCAGCAGGGGACGGCTCGACAGCCCGCTGTTGGCGGTTCGCCAGGACCCGCCGCCGTCCTCCGAGCGCAAGATCCCGAGGTCAAAGCACCCGGCGAGAACTGTGTACGCGCCATCCTCCGCACCGACCGTGGCAAGAGTGAGCACGGTCACGTCCTCGGACCGGCCCAGGTCCACGATCTCCCACGCCTCACCGGCGTCGCGTGACTGCAGAACTCCCCGGTCGGCGACGCCGATCCAGACGGTGCGATCCAACCCAAATCGGGGCGAAAGCACGATGGCGTTTACCGTAGCCAGGCCTTCCGGCAGGCGCAACCGGCGCCAGGATTCACCGCCATCCATCGTGCGGAGCAGTCCGCCGGATTCAGTAGCCGCGAAGATCGTCCCGTCCTTTGCGAAATCAGGCGAGAACGCGACCTGCTGGATGGCTGCTTCAGCCAGGTCTTCCCCCAGCAGCTTCCACCTGGCGCCGCCATCCCGCGACACAAAGCCGCCGAGCTCCGAACTCGCCGCGAAAACCGTTCGGTCTTCCGCGAAATCGGGTGAGACGGCCAATGAGATGATGGAGTGGTCGGTAAGGCCGGCGTTGCTTGCGTTCCAGGTCCGCCCGCCGTTGGTGGTTTTGTAGAGGCCCTCACCCAGCGTTGCCGCGTACGCGGTGCGGTCGGACTGGTAGTTGGGGGAGATCGCCACTGAGAGAACGTCCGGCCGCCGCGTCCAGAAGTCCAGACTTTGCCAGGCCGCGCCGGCGTTGAGGCTGCGGAAGAGGCCGCCGCCCGCCGACCCGACCATTGCCATCGAGTCACGATCGAAATCGGGGGATAGAGCGATCGTGTTGATCCTGGGTGTCAGGAGCCCCTGATTGGAAGCGATCCAGCTCCGGCCGCGGTCGGCCGATCGGAAAACGCCCGATCCGGTGGCGGCCAGCACGAATCCGCTAGCGGCTCGCGGGAGTGGGGCAGCCAGAGCCAGGATGGTGCCGCCCTCACGAGCGGCAATGCGTGTCCAGATACCACCCCGCTCCGCCGGTGAGTTCCAGTCAAACATGGGTCGCCCGGGAGCCGCCGGCTCCGCTACTCCAGCGCCCCGGCAGCCGCAGCTTCGTCCGGTATCTCGGCCACCAGGGCGCCGTTGGTCAGCACCATGCCCGCTATCGAGCCGGCGTTTTCGAGCACGGAGCGAACGACTTTGGCCGGGTCCATGATCGCCACCCGCGGCGCCATCATGTCCACGTACTTGGCCAATACGACGTCGAATCCAATCGTGTTGCTCTTTCGGGCGCGCTGGCGGCGCTTAACCTCCTCGGCGATCACGTCGCCATTGAGGCCGGCGTTGCGGGCGATCTGTTTGAGCGGTTCTTCCAACGCTCTGCGTACCGCCTGATAACCGGTTCCCTCATCGCCCTTGGTGTCACTTCCCCGCAGGGCGCTGGCCGCCACCAGCAGGGCGACTCCGCCTCCCGGAACAATCCCTTCTTCGACGGCGGCTCGCGTGGCCGCCACGGCATCCTCTACTCGGAACGCCTTTTCCTTGACCTCGGTCTCCGTCGCCCCGCCCACTCGCAACGTGGCGACTCCTCCCGAGAGCTTCGCCAGTCGTTCTTCAAGTGACTCCCGGTCAAACTGGGACGTGGTCTCATCCATCTGGGCCTTTATCTGAGAAACCCGGTACTTGACCTGGGCCTCATCACCGTGGCCGCCCGCGAGGGTGGTCGATTCCCGGTCTACGACGATCCTGCGGCAGCGCCCGAGATCGTCCATCACAACCGAGGCGAGGTCGCGGCCGACCTTCTGCGAGATAAGGCTACCGCCGGCGACCGCCGCGATGTCCTCGAGCACGGCGTCCCGCCGATCCCCGTATTCAGGGGCCGTGATCGCCACGCAATCAAGGCTGCCACGGACTTTGTTCATCACCAGGGCGGCCATGGCCTCACCAGAGACCGCGTCACCTATAACCAGCAACGACCCACCGCCGGTCTTCTTGACCGCCTCCAGAGCGGGAACGATGTCGGCCGCCGAGCTGATCTTCGCATCGGTGATGAGGATGTAGCCATCGTCAAGCTCTGCTTGCATCCGATCCTGGTTGGTGACGAAATAGGGCGAGAGGTAGCCGCGGTCCAGGCGCATACCTTCCATATATTCGATCTCCAGCTCAAGACCGCCAGATTCCTCGACGCTGACGGCCCCGGTGGGGCCGACTCGGTCTATGGCCTCGCCCACGAGATTCCCGATGGACTCATCTCCGGCAGATATCGTGGCTACGCTCTTGATGTCGACGAGGCTCTTGATCGGTTTCGCCTGACCACGGACGTGCTGTACGGCCTCGGCGATCGCTTTCTGCACGCCAATTCGAATGAGCATCGGGTTGGCGCCGGCGGCGAGGTTCTTAAACCCCTCACTGAGTATCGCTTCGGCGACTACGACGGCGGTGGTGGTCCCGTCGCCAGCGACGGTGTTGGTCTGGGTGGCGACTTCTTTGAAGACCTGGGCGCCCATATCCTCGAACACGTCTTCGAGCTGGATGTGCCTGGCAACGGTCACGCCGTCGTGGGTAATCGTGGGCGCCCCGTAGCGCCTGCCGAGAGCGACGTTCCGGCCTTTGGGCCCGAGTGTCGACTTGACCGCCCCCGCAAGCTTCTCGATCCCGTCCATCACGAGTTGACGTGCGTCCTGCCCGTATACGATCTGTTTAGCCATGCTTGCTCAGCGATTTCTCCAGCGTGAACGTCTATCTTCTGGTGGGCTACTTAATATAGCCGCGGAATGTCCGTCGATCCTTCTCATCGACCGTCGAGGCACTAGATTCTGGCACAAGTAGCTGAAGTCCGTGCCCCGCGCACGTCCGTCCGATCTTGCGCAAGTTAGGGGTAGTGTCACGGGAAACGACGCTAGATTCGGCCGTGGTCTCTGTGGGTGGTCGCACCGGCATCTCCACGACTGGTCGGCCGGGCGTCGCCCGACGCGCACCGACCGGCGTCGCCCGAGGACGCGGCTCGATAGCCACGGAATCACGCTCTGCGCACGACGCCTCTCCGTACGAGTCACCTATTGATGGATAATTAGGTCTGGAGAAGGGGCTGTTCCAGCGCCCGATCGGCTTCAAGCTCCCGTGGTGCGTCCAACAGAACCGAGGGCAGGTCCGGGCCGGAACAAATTGTCGGCGCTTCGCGCCGCCTCAACTTATCGCCGGGCGCGGCGTCAGCCTGCACCGGTCAGGGCTCGATCCGGGTTTCAGGCCAGACCGTCGCCCACGAAAACCAGTACGATGCGAACGAAGGAACCGCCAGGGGCCGCTTTCCTTCGAGCGGACCGGCACTGGCTCGGCCCGATAGATCCCAGGTCGTTCCCGTGTCGGTGTCCACGAAAACCTCGTCGCCGGCGCTGAATCGAAGCTCCCGTCCGTCCAGCGTGGCCTCGAAGACGGCCCCGGCGTCGGACGGTCCGCTGAAAACCACCACCGGCCGGCCGTCCACCACGTCGTGCAGGACTGCCCACGCACCCAGCGCCGTGAGCGAGTAGGCAACCGGACCGTCAGCCGCCTCGACCCCCAGAACCCGTTCTTTGGGTTGCAACCGATCGTCAATGAAAGACACCGGGAAAGTGGGTTCGGAATCGATGGCCGAGTACCCGGCGAAGACATCTCGGTCGTAGTCGCGCTCGTATCCGGTGTCACGTGACAGCACCAGGGTTTCAGGCCACATGGCGAGCCAATCCGACCACCTGGCCGTGATCGCGGGAAGGAGCTCCAGGTAAGCGCCTTTGAGCGGTCCGGTGATCGCCTCGCCCGCCGCCTGCCACCACTGGCTGTCGGTCTGATGATCGTACATAACCATGGCGCTTTTCGTAGAGAGCGCCGGTATTGCCAAACGTGAGCAGCGTCCCGTCCGCCAGGCTCCGGTCGAATACCAGCCCGGTTCGACACAACGGGCAATACGTGACCACCACCTCGCGCCCGCCGATGCAGTCGTTTACGATCTCATGCCAATTCATTATTCGCAGCGGATAGGCCCGGGCATCTCCCCGCCATTCGAATCCGAGCACAAGGTGATCTGGTCCCAACCAGGCACCGGCATCTTCCGCGTCCAGATACTTGGGAGAGAAAAGCGGCGGTATGGCGTCGCGCGGAAGGTCGGGGAATATGTCGGCCGGAGCAATGGACCGCTCACGCCGGGGGATGGTCGAAAACGGTTCGTCGTCCGCTGCGACGGGACGTTCGCTCGGTAGGCCCCGGCTGTTGGTGACTCCGGCGGCCACACTGGAAACGGTGACCGTAGCAACTGGCGTGGCGCCGCGGCTTCGAACCGCTGCCGGCGCGGTGGGGACGCCGGGGACAGTTCCCGATGCCCGCGGTTGGTCAATGTTGCAAGCGACAACCAGCGGCGAGGCGGCCAAAGCGATGAGCACGCGCCTCCGGGACGGTTTACGCAAGCTGAAGATATGCCTAATGAAACGGACAATACCTATCAAAAGGCCACGGGCCAGAAATTTTCATTACATATCCCCGGCAAGAATTGGCCAGCTCGTCGCCGCTGGTCCTAACCTGCTGGCCAGTTGCCGGCGTCAGCGATCGGATGCCGCTCGTCACGCAACTGGGTCCGGAACTGAATGCCGGGTCATGGGCTTACCCGGCTGCCCTCGGGGTCCACGGGCAGAGCCAGATTCGTTGCCGCCCAGGTTTGGGGCGGCGATGCCGCATCTGATCTCTATTAAGTCAGACATCTGGAACCGTGGAGCCTCCAACGGGTAGTGGCACGTCAAGCGGTGGAGATTTACTCGGGCCCATCCTCAATAACCTCCTCGGCAGGAGCCGCACGTATGGCGAGAAAAGCCAAGCGGTCGTCGAGTACGCTCCATCGCGGGCCGGCGTTCTTGTTGAGGCGGGTGGCCAGCCCCGTTTAGCGCTGCGACTGGTCGTGCCGTTCTGGAGGCTCACCACGCCGTCCGGAGCGCGGTCGAAGGGCCCGACTCACCCGAATTCGTGGCGGCGGTTTGCCCCAATGGCCACCGCAAGATTCACCATGGGAAGAACGGGGTCGGCCCAATTCCGATCTCGGGGATCAGATCATGAAGATCGAGGTGGAGCCCCGGTGAGAGTGAGCCGCACCGGGTCGTCGGTATCGATCGGAACTTGTCGTGCCGCCGTCCACATCCACATCCGACCAGCGCAAAGCAGCGGCCTCTCCAAGTACGCAAACCGGCCGACAAAAGCAGGTTCCAGAACGGCTCATACCGATGACCAGGTACCGAAGCTCGAAACGTCGCTATCTCCTCGACGTCGAAGGGTTGATGATCGGCAGTCTTGCGCCGGAGAGGGTCGACCAGTTCGGCGACGTTTCTCAGAATCACGTTCCATCGCAACGCCTGCTTCAACACGCGATTGACCACGAAATGCACGTGACTGACGGTGGATGCCGAGAGGCCGGAGTTCACTTTGCACGCGTAAAGATCTTGAGGCGTAATCTTCATGAGACTGATACCAAACGGAAGCGCCCGGCGTCAGGCATGTTTGGCCCGCGCCGGCGCGGCGCGAGCTAACTTGCCCTACCGAGCGCCGCACGCCTGCAGGCACGCCTGCATGTGGCCGCGGGATTCGGCTGCGATCACGCTGCATTGCTCCAGGCTGTACTCGCGAGCGCCGATCACCTCGAGGTTGAGCGCCCCGTCGTATCCACTTTCGTGTAAAACGCGGACGAACCCGAGGAGGTCGATGTCGCCCCTGCCATTGGCCTGATCCTCCGGACTGCCGGGACCTTGCTGCCGGCCCTTACAGTCGCGGATGTGGACGTGCTTCACGCGAGACATGACCGCCGCGATCGCCTCCGCGGGGTTCTCTCCCGCCCGGTAGACATGTGACGGGTCCATGTCGATGCCGAAGGCAGGCGAGGTTATGGCCTCCATCGCCCGAAGGGTGGTCGGCGTGTCGAAGATGCTGTTTCCAACGTGGGCTTTGAGGCACAGCGTGATCCCGTACCGTTCGGCCATCTCCGCCAGGCCAGCCAGGGATTCGATCGAGGTCTTCAGACTGTCCTCGTCGCCGGGCTTGCCGCCTCCGGGACCGCAGTTCACGACGGGGATGCCCAGCTCCGCAGCCGCCTGGTATGCCCGCTCCATCACGTCCCGGTCGTCGAGTGGCTGTTCAATGGCCAGCAGCTCCAGGCCCCAGTCTTGTGAGAGCCGCTTGATCTCGGGTACCAACTCCCGCCAACGGTCCAGCACGAGGTGCTCGCTCATGCTGTCGACGGCCGACAATTCGATCCCGTCGTAGCCAGCCATGGCGATGCTCTTGAAGGCTGTCTCCATGCTGTATCCGCCGAAAAGAAGCGAGTTGGCGCCCAGTTTCATCACTGCCCCTTATTTGTATGTAGCAATGCCGGTGGTAGGGATTGTTTGTAGGTTGATAACGGCAATCTAATCCTGCGCCACGTCGATCACGCGGCCGGTCTCCCAGGACTCGATGGCGGCCTCAATGACGAGCTGCGCTTTCAAAGCCTCCGCGCCGGATCCGTCGATCTCTTCCGGCCGGACCGACGCGACGTTTTGATCGATCCAGCGGCCGATGCGGCTCTGGAACGTCTCGCCGAAATTCATCATCCCGCCAAGGTAGGCGTGGGTCTCGACTTCGCGCGAGTTTCGAGGGTAGAACTCCAGATGCTCGCACGCGTCGCGAAGCACCAGCCGTCCTTCGGAGCCGACAACCTCCAGGGTTTCCAATCCGTAGCTGGGCCCGGCGTCGTAGCTGCCGGTCAGGTGGCCGACGACTCCGCTCTCGAAGAGCATATTGACCTGGACGTTGGACCATCCCTGCCGGCCTTTGCCCTGCTTGAAGAATGCCTGGACCTGCTTTACGTCACCGCAGAAGTAGCGCAAGACGTCGATGGAGTGAGAGTGCAGCGCGCGCATGTGGAAGTGGGGGGAGCATTCCTTGGGGTTGTTGATCCACATCGTCATGTTGACGATGTTCAACTCGCCCAGGCGGCCTTCGTCGACCCATTTCCGGCCACGCTCCGCCGCCGGCGTGAACCGGTGGTTTAGATTGATCCCGTAGCGGAGGTCCTTTTCCCGGGCGAGGACGACCATCTCCCGCGCCTCGGGAATCTTGTTGGAGATGGGTTTCTCGCCCAGCACCGCGATGCCCGCGTTGAGCAGCGCCATGGTCGGCTCGTAGTGGTCTCCGCCGTTCTCCTCACCCGCCGTGCAGACGCTGGCGATATCGATCGAGGTACCCGGCAACATCTCGCCAACCGACGCGAACGCCACGCATTCATATTTCTGGGCGGCGGCCTCGACCTTATCCGAGAACGCGTCACAGACGGCCACGATCTCGCACCGCGGGTCATCGTGGTAGATCTGGGCGTGCATGCTGCCGATTTTGCCCACCCCTATGATCGCCACCTTCAGCGTCATTGGATCGCTGCCTCTCCTTCTGATTCTGAGTCGGCATCGCTGCTTGAGCCCGCCTGCAGGCGTTTAGCCTCCATCGCGTCGCCGATATGCAGGGTGTCGTAGGCCTGCTGGGAAGACTCGAGCGCGCCCACGCCTTCCTGTCCGTGCCAGTCGCCCTGGTCGAATATCGGGTCTTTTAACCCGGTTTCGCGCTCCCGCAATGCGATCCACGTCTCCATCCTGCCGGTCAGCGCATCGACCATCTCAGGCCGGGCTTCCGCGAGGTCGTGGTCCTCGTCGGGGTCCTCGTCGAGGTTGTACAGCTCTACCGGCGGCTTGAAGTGGAAGTCGGGCTCCAGCGCCCGGATGAGCTTCCACTGGGGCGTTCGCCAGCCGTGCTTACGCATCCAGGTGCACTCGGTGAGATACATCTCCGAGTCGTGGGATGTAGCCTCGCCTCGGACCATCCCCATGAGGCTCTTGCCGTCGAAAGGGATGTCGCTTTCGATGCCGGCCAGCTCGAGCAGCGTCGGCACGAGATCCTTGTGCTGGTTGTACCCACTGATGCGTAATCCAGCGGGCATAAGGGCCGGGTACCGGATGATCAGCGGCACGCGCAGGTTCGAATCGTAGAGGCCGTGATGGTCGAACCAGCACTCGTTCTTCGCGTAGAGCGTTTCTCCGTGGTCGGAGTTGAATACCACGATCGTGTTGTCCAACACTCCCCGCGCTTCGAGGTAGGTCAGGATCGTCTGGATGCACGCATCCATGTAGGCGATTGCCCCGTCATATTGGGCGATGACATAGTCCTTGTCGGTGATGCCGGGAGGCATCCAGCTTGCGAACCAGTCTCGGAAGGGCTTGAAGGACATAACCGGCTTCATCGAGTCGTTGTTGGGATCGAACTCGTCGCCGTGGTAGAACATGCGCTCGTAGGGCTCGGGCGGCAGGTACGGCGGGTGTGGGTCCATGTGCCGCAGGAGGACGAAGAAGGGCACCTCTTCGTCCAGGAGCCGGTCGAACTCCGGAATAACCACGCGGTTCAGGTCCTGGGCCTTGTCGAGGGGACGGTCGGCCCAGTTGCCCCACGCGTGGTAGTCGAGATAGGTGTCGAACCCCCTTGAGCTGGGATTCCCGGTGTGCCCTACGCAGGTCGTGTTGTATCCCTGGTCTCTGAGCAGCTCCGGCAGCATCGTGACCTCGGACCTGACGGCGCCCTTGTGCCGCAACGCGACAACCTGGGTGGTGAACGCATCCATGCCTGTCAGCATCGACGTATACGCGCTGGTGGTTGGGATGTGAGGGCTGAGGGTGTTCTCGAAGAGGGTTCCTTGCTGAGCGACCCGGTCGAGGTGAGGCGAGGTCAGTCGGGGGTAGCCGTAGCAGCTCATGTGGTCCGCTCGGAGCGAATCGACGGCGATTAGGAGGATGTTCGGCTGTGGCGCAGCGCCGCTACTGCTCATCGTAGCCGCTCTCCTCGAGTGCCTTGAGGCTGGGGACGAAGTCGAGATGGCCGCGCCCCGGGAGGAGTCGGTTGGAGTCGGCGAGATAGCCAATCCGACCCCATCGCGGCTTGTGCGGGTGTGGTTCTCTGCTGCTTCGGCTTCGGTACCGGCATAACATCTAAGGCAGGCCGCCAGCGATGCTCGACATCCCCGGTCGGCAAGCCATTCTCGTCGAGCTCCCGGTGCTTAGTCGGACGAGTGCATGAGGGAATTCAGTAATGGGCTGGGCCGATCGCAAGGAATTGTCAAGTACACCATGCAACACCCGGTCACAACTCCTTCGTTCCCTCGGGTCAATCCCGCGCTGATTCTGTATGCCTGAGAATATTATTGCAACCGCGAAGGACCTTCCGGGCCCACGTGGTTACTCAGTGAGCTGGCTCTCGGCGCCACGAGCTCGGTCCCGATCTGCGCCAAACATGTGGTGGTGGTGGAGGCGCGAGATTGAGCCGGTCGGAGACTGCTGGTGGCGGGTTGGGAGACATGACCGTGGCCCACAAAGTCCTCATCTGTATGGACAGTTCGTGGGGGACTACCAGACTGAAGAGCGTTCGTATAGGCGGTCGCCAGTGCGCGTATGCCCTGCCAACCGTTCGCCAAGATGCCAAGGGCACGTATGTAGCAACGCGTGTAGCAACGCCAGCGCAATGTAGCAGCGTTCTACGAGCGCCTGTGGAATGGCGACCAACTTCTCACAGGTCTGGTGTTCGACGCCGAACTTCCACAGACGCCTCGGTGCATAGTCCCGCCCTCGGCACCACCTAGCCATCTCAAGACTCGCCTACTCCTGTGGTTGCCTAGCTACCGGGTAATGGATCCGGCCGAATGTAGCAACGGCTGTAATTAGTGATGATAGGCTTGGCGCTCTTTGCGAGGGGAAGAGGTGGCGGGGTTCCATCGCCTTCGGCACCGACGATGCCAAGAGATGATCAAGTCGTACGCAGATTTCGTCGGTGAAATCCATAGATTGGACCGGGAAATCGGATGCCATCTCGTCGCGGCGGTCCGGGCGAGCATCAAGGGCCTTTCAGAGACTCAATACGGAAGGTGTTGGCACCTTGGTCGATGATATGAAGGGGC
>Ga0187827_10007124_pt1 | contig 12525 bp, 10 predicted proteins | sample ETNtaG_39_FD_167969 | JGI IMG/M metagenome (GOLD analysis project Ga0187827, IMG submission 167969) | Marine microbial and viral communities from oxygen minimum zone, Eastern Pacific Ocean - ETNP2014_SV_150_PacBio MetaG (Illumina Assembly) | ecosystem: Environmental > Aquatic > Marine > Hypoxic... | reverse complement strand
ATTCCCAGAATTAATAACAACTACGATATTATTTAACCCATAATAATTACATGGATACATACAAGAGCTATCAAGCAAGTTAGCCATTGAATCAAAATTTAATGCTAAAGGATCTGTACAACCTGAATACAAACAAGAACTATCATTAACATTAGCTAACGGGTTGTAGTTAGTTGCACTACTATCTGTACATCCTGAAACTATATTTACCATTACAAACCAAGCATTAGTTTCTATACAACCGTTACAATCAGTTACAGTAACAAATTGAGGCCCTGCAGTTAAACCAGAAACATCCTCAGTAGTATCCCCGGAAGCCCATAAAAAAGTATATGCAAGCCAATTTGTTCCAAAACGAGTGTTTGGCCTATTACTTGTAGTAGAAGTAGTAGAATTTGTACAAATATATCCTGAGGAGTTCCCTTGATAAAGATAACTACAACTGACAAATGAGGTGGTTGTATAATACCAAGTATTATAAGTAGTATAAAATGAATTACTAAAGCAAGTGCTAATAACTATATCTCCACCATTCCAAATAACTGGTGTAGTGAATGTGAAATCATTCCATCCTACAACAGCTGTATAATTACCATGGTATACATTTCTTGTTATACCTGACTCCGTAATATCAATATTTAAATTATTCATAACTTGACCGCTAGCTGTTGCAATATTCCATCCAAGAGATGTGAGTGATTGCCCAACTTGAAGCCCCAAAGCTAAAAGTTCGGATGATTGAAAAGTTAATTCGCTTTTATTGTTCGTATATTGAGTATAAAATAATGCCGCACTTTGACTATAACTCCCAGAAATATTTGTTGAGGTTCCTAAGTAAATATCAGTTGCACAAGGTGTGCCTCCATTTACCGTAACGTTAATAGATCCATCATTTGCTCCTGGGGAAGATTCATCAATTACTATGCCAGAAATTGAAAGAGCTGTTGGCTCAGCAATTATTACAGAAACTGAATCTGAACAACCATTTGTTGTATCAGAGACTATACAAGTATAAGTGCCTGCTGCAAAACCATTAAGATCTTCAGAAGTAGAAACTACCATGCCATTTGCATTAACCCAAGAAAAAGAATCTATCCCCCATCCATTGTTCACGGTGATATCAATTGAACCATCATTACCCCCATTACAAGAAGCATCTGTTACACTTGAGATTGTAACATCATAATAAGTACAAGGATAAACATTAAATACACTAATGTCATCCAAAATTACCCAATCTGAATAAATAGGATTATAAATTGGCCCGTACTTACAAGAAGATTGGAATTTGATAGTAACACTAGGATTTCCTGCCCATGCTGAAAGATCATAAATAAGTGTAGTTGCTGAAGTAATTGAGCCTACAGCTCCTGTCAATATTCCTGAAGTTGAATTAGTATAAGCTGTATTACCAATAGTATCAGCAATAACAGAATCATTTATCATCACTCTTATCCAACGAAAAGGGGAGCTGTAAGAACCTGGCATATCACATAATACTGACATATTTATATTGGCACTAGAGTTAGTAAAGTCTAAACAATAAGTTGCAGAAGCAAAATGATCAGATTTTGTAGAATCATAAGCAGCAGACTCATTATAAGGAGTTGATCCCCAATTTGTAGAAGTATTCCCAGAAATTTCTAAACTTACTGAGCCAGAAATGGAAGGCTGATAAGTAGATAACGCTAAGTATGCTTCCGTCCCAGTATTTATTATCCAATTATTAAGACTTGAATCTTCAAAATTCTCTACCCAGTCAAGTGTATCGCATGTTGGATAAATACAAATTGTATTGTTTGTGTCGTTACAAGAAGTACAATAATTAAGAGCTGTTGGATCAAGACATCCAGGATACAAACAAGAACTATCATTTAATGTAGCTAAAGAATCATAGTTAGAAGCAAAAAGATCTGTACATCCCCAAATTACAGGCAAACAAAGATTTGGCCCATTATATGGACATCCTAGAAAAGTACATGGATTTGTGCTATTACATCCTTCAGCAAGAATATTGCCAGTTATGTCTTCAATAAGTTGCCAAGAAATATCACCTGGATATTGATTAAGAGTAACATTAATATCATAACAATCATCTGGTAAGCAAAAGCTAACCTGTGATGCAGATCCTGAGGCAAGTGTAAAAGATCCAAAATTCCCTCCAATAATACCTGTTATTGTCCATAAACTACCACCCCAACCATTACCATAAGAATCCTGCATATATAATGTAACATCTGTACAAATTGAAAAAATACAAGAATCATTATTTACCAAAGCAGTGGAATTATAATTTATAGCTAATGGATTTGTACATCCAAAAGTCCCTATACACACTATATTAGTCCCAGCAGATCCATAAGCTAATCCTCCATTTGCATAAGAGATAGCCCCTGTAGCAGAATCCAGAATATTATAAGTCCCTCCATTCCATCCATCACCATAAGAATCATACATATTCATATTATAACAATCGTCTGCTAAATTAACATAATGATTATACGTAGTATAATTTGAATACCCTCCAATCAAAGGCCCAGATGCTAAAACAGTTCCGTTACTATCAGTTAGATCCCAAGATATTTCATAGCCATATATAGCTGTTGTTATTTGAATATTTATCCAAGTTGCATAGGTTGTTGATACTGAAAGTATAAGAACAAAAACTAGTGCAAATGTCTTTTTAATCTTATTTCTCATGAGGTCTGTTTTAGGTCGTAATTCTTTTTTGGTAAAATTAAAATAAAAAACGAAATATAATGATTTTGACAGTTTTTTAAAGTAGGGAGGAGAGAATTATAATTTGCTTGATAGGACTAATCAAATAATGTAAGAAAGTCATTTAGTCTAACGAATATAGATAAGTTTTTGTAAGTTTGCTAAAACTATAACATACACATAAATGAAATCAAAAAAAACCATAGTTCTTATTATTGGCATTTTACTGATTTCTATATCGATATCTGCACAGAAATCCAAATATCAAAAAGAAAATTTTAAAGTCTGGGGGAATTGTGAAATGTGTAAAGCCACAATTGAGAAAGCAGTAAAAGCAGTAGATGGAGTAAAAACAGCTAGGTGGAATGTAGTTAATGGGAAAATGAAAATTAAGTTTAATCCTGAAAAAACAAATCTAGATCAGATTCATAAAGCAATTATTCATGTTGGATATGATACTGAATTATATAACGCATCTGATGAAAGTTATAATAAACTTCATTATTGTTGTAAATACGAACGAAAATAAATCTTTTAATTATGAAAAACTTTCTACTTATTACTATTCTATCACTTTTAAATTTAAGTATTGCTTTTGGACAAGCAACTGATTTTACTACAAATGATTGTAATGGTGTTACACATAACTTATTTGATTCGCTTGATGCAGGAAATGTAATTGTTATTGCGTGGGTTATGCCATGTAGCCCTTGCGCTACATATTCAATGCCGGCATACTCTGCTGTGCAATCATTTTCATCAAGCCATCCTGGGAGAGTACATTTTTATATGGCGGATGATTATGCAAATACTTCTTGCTCTTCTTTGTCATCTTGGGGTAATAATTATAATATGCCTAATTCCACTTTTTTTTCAACATCAGCTATAAATATGAATGGTTATGGAGTGGCTGGAATGCCGAAAGTTGTAGTGTTAGGTGGAACAAGCCATACTATCTACTTTAATCAAAATGATTCTCATATCAATTTTCAGGTCGTAAAAACAGCTATTGATTCTGCTCTTGCTAATTATTTAGTACAAACAACATGGAATTGTTTAAATGGAGGATGTATTGATCCAGGAGATGGAAGCGGAATGTATACTGATTCGCTTACTTGTGTTACTAATTGTATAACTAATGATATAAATAACTTAACCCACAACGATATTATATCGGTTTTCCCAAATCCTACAAATGATTTTCTTAATATTTCCTATAAAGTTGGTCATAGTGAAAATATCCAACTTGAAATTATTAATTTATTAGGTGAAACTGTTTTAAGTTTTAATGATAATTTATTAAACACTATTGGGGAAAATAAAAAAACTCTTGATATTCGCAATCTGAATAGTGGTATTTACTTTTTACATCTTTCTTCACCTTCTAATTCAGAAACATTAAAATTTGTAGTTAGTCACTAGAGATTAATTTATGCGATTTTTTTTAACAAGTCTTTTAACTGTTGTCTTTAATTTACAACTTATAGCCCAAGGCTGTTGTTCTGGTGGAGCAGGCAGCCCAATTGCTGGTGGTGCGGTAACAGGAGTATTACAAGAGAATCAAATGGAGATTTCTGTAAATTATCAGTACAATAAGTCTAATAAGTTTTTCACTGAGAGTAAGGACACTGTAGGATCTTTTGATAATTTTAATAGTGATTACTTGTTTTTAAGAGCGGATTATGGGCTTAGTAAGAGATTAACTATGTCAATTGCTTCTGGTTATTTTTTAAACAAATCACAAGTTATGGATCCAGAACTTGATACTTTAACAATATCTTCAAAAGGTTTTAGTGATTTAATATTATTCCCGCGATATGATATATATAATAAAACAAAAAATGGGATCCGTACAGAGATTACTCTTGGTTTAGGATTAAAAATACCTTTAGGTTCTCATACTGATTCAACTGAAACAGTGCCTGATGTATGGGATGTTTCACCTCCAATTACTCAGCTTTCTACAGGTTCACAAGATCTTATGTTTTATTCATTTTTCTTTAAGGACTATCAAAAACAAAAATTACGAATATTTGTAAATTCTCTATATATAAGAAAAGGATATAACTCTTTAGGGTTGAGATTTGGAGATTATTCTAGTATAGGGATTTTTGCTAGCAAAAGCATATATAGAAAATGGGGAATAATAGGACAGATTAAAGGTGAAATGATACAAGAAATGGAATTGGGCAAAGTATTTGATGATGTAGAAGATTGGATAGTTGATGAGTGGAGAGTTAAACAGAATTATACTGGTAGTAAGAAATTATTCTTTATTCCGCAAATTAGTTATTCTCAAAACGGCATCACTGTATTTGCAACTTCAGAGATTCCTTTATATCAACACTTAAATGGCACTCAGGTAGGGTCGCAACATCAATTTACTATTGGAATAAACTATCGGTTTCTTACTAAAGAATGTGAAAGCGAAATTCTTCCCTTACCTAAATAATATGTTATTTTAATGTGAAACCTTTCGGGATGAGAGAATGATATTTTAAGATTGGAAAAGAGAATTAATATAATTTTTCATTTCTTTTTCTTTTAAGAGCATCTTTTTTGCAAGAGCTATTTGATTTAATCCTCTTCTCAAATTCTGTTTCGGATAATTGATCCTATAATAACTATCCTCATTTAGATAATCAATAAAAAACCGAATAGCTTGTTCTAGTGTTACTAAAATTGGAGAAAATGCAAGCAGGTCTCTTTCTGCTTCATAAATGAAAGTTTTACTTTCTCCTACATATCCTTTTGCAAATGATTTAAATAAATTAAACTCAAATTCTACTTTATTAATTTGAGTGTCATGTTCCTTCCTCGTATTACAAGAAGTTCTAATTGCATCTCCAAAATCATAGATAATAGAATTGCCCATCAAAGTATCTAAATCAATAATACTTTTTATGTTTTTACCATTTTTTTCAAATAGAATATTGTCAATCTTAGTATCATTATGGCAAACTCTTAGCGGGAGTTTTCTTTCTTGAATTAACTCATTTATTTGTTGAAATTTATCATTAAATTGTTGAATAAACATTAACGATAACTGCACTTCTTCTTTTTTTACTGTTGTCGTTTTGTTTATTACTTGTTTTAGGCTATTGAAATAATTTTTAGTATTATGAAAGTCAGTAATAGTATTTAAAATATTTACAGAGTCAAGGCTCGAAAGGCAAGCATGAAAGTGCCCAATAGCTTTCCCAAATTCAAAGATAATTTCATCATTTAAATCTTCAATAGTGTAGTTTTTATGCTCAATATATTTATAACATCTCCAAGGGGCTGTAAGTGTGTCATAAAAAAGATTATTATTATCTTTTGTTTTGATCATTTCTAGTAATTCATATTGGTAATTGTTGTTTTTAAGATGGGAATTTACTATTTCTATATTGTTTATTATTCCGCTAACATTCTTTAAAATAGTAATATTTATTTTTTGTAAAATATATTTTCTTTGATTGGTTTTTATTAAGTAAGTGGTATTGATAAGCCCTTTGCTTAGCTCCTGAAGAAAATCTATTTCTCCTTCAATCTCAAATGCGCTTATAATTTTTTTTAATTCCACAGATCTTTTGGATATTGCAGTTTGCAAAGCGCATTATGTGTATGTATTTTATCTTCTTTGTAGGTAATCCCATGCCATTGTTCTTTAGACTGAATTACTTTGAATTTCTCAATATTATTTTTTATAATATGATCTACTACTTCAGAAAGAAAGAACTCATCAGATGGGTTATGATTTGCTAAAAAGGGTTCAAACAAGTGTTCAATATATGTAAAAATGCATGGTTGAAAGCCCCAGAAATTCATAGAAACCACTGAATTTTCAAATTCTACATTATATTTTGTAAGGCTCCTTTTTTCTTCGATATTTGTAAGTAAATTGTTCTCAACTTTACAGATTCCTCTATTAACCATCCCATTTTCTGATAATGTGTTCTGAAATAAAAAAGGAATAATAAAATACGATCTATCTTCTATCTTAAAAAATTGAATAGCATCTTCAAAACTCGATTTCCCATAAAAATCATCTGCATTGATAACTACAAATGCTGTTTTGCAAATATTCTTACAACACAAAAGTGCATGCGCAGTTCCCCAAGGTTTTTCTCTGAAATAATTTAGTTTCTTGTTTTTTGTAAATTGCTCTAAATCCTGATAAACAAATTGAATATTTATAGAATCTCCAATCCTAGCTTTAATAATTTGGAAATAAGATGCTATCTCTTTTCTTATAATTATAATGACATTTGTAAACCCTGCATTTACTGCATCAAAGATACTATATTCCATCAGAGTTACATCTGATGGCCCAATAATTTCGGTTTGTTTTAAAGATCTAAATCTATTGGATTTTCCAGCAGCCATTATGATGAGAGTAGTTTTCATAGAAAAGAATTAAATCATAAGAAATTTTAATTAAATTTCTCTCATGATTTCGTTTCTCCTTTTTTCTTTCCATTTTCCTCCAGTAAAATCAGGAAATGCAATAGGATTACTTCCCCAACTTACCGATAATTCTGAAAGTGGTGAAATAACACTCCACATCACACTATCATATACATTTATATCTAAAGGTATCCCTTGATTTAAACATGATATCAAACGATAAATCATAATAAAATCCATCCCCCCATGTCCTTGTTTGAATGATTCACTGATTTTTTTAAGTTTTATAATCATTGGATGTTCGTACTTTTTAGAAAATGTCAAATAATCTTCTTTAGTTAACCATTTGTGCCCCCAAAATTCCAATTCTTCTCCATCAATATAAAGACGGCTTGGATAACCCTCATGTACTGCTTTTGTCCCTACTAACTGATTGATTCTAGAATAAGGTCTTCCTGTATGTACATCAAACTGTAACATGATACTTTTTCCGTTTTCTGTTTTGATTAATGACGTGTTTACATCTCCACATTTAATTTCTGGGAAATTACTGTTAGTTTTTTTTATTGCAGTACTCAAACTTTGTTCTTTCGAACTCATAGAAGTCAAATATTTAAAAGTATCCCCTCTTCCTATATTCATATAAAAGCTAACTGGCCCAATACCATGAGTAGGATAAAAGTTCCCATTCCTTTCGGTATGATGTTTTATTCTCCATTGATCTTCATAATAGGTTTCATGCAAGAGTAAAGCGCGTAAATCGTGATTGTAAGCACATTCTGCATGTGTCAGTTTGCCAAAAACCCCTTCTTGAACCATATTCATAATCCAAAGTTCTTCCTTATTGTAACAACAATTCTCAATCATTATGCAATGCCTTTTTGTTTTTTCAGCTGTTTCTACCAATCTTATACAATCTTCAAAAGTGTATGCAATAGGGACTTCTGAGGCGATATGCTTCCCATTTTCCATTCCAAAAATTGCCATTTTCGTATGCCAATTCCAAGGAGTTGCAATTAAAAGTAAATCTATATCTCCCAATTTAGCAACATTTTTCCAATCATTTTTTCCACTAAAATAAGTTTTAGGGATTAAAGATTGTTTATCTTTTAAATGATTGAGTGCATAATCAATATTTGTTTCATCCAAATCGCAAAGTGCTACTATTTCTACTTTTTTATTCTTCAATAAAAAATCAAACATTTGAATTAGAGTCTTCCCTCTATTCCCAATCCCAATAACTCCTACTTTAACTTTTTCAATTGGTTTGGTTTTAAAACCTATCATATTACCTTTACATTTTCCAGAAATACTTTTTATTTGATTATTGATTTCATCTATATTTATAGAATTATTACAAAAAGGAATGCTTAATAATGCTCCTGCACCAAAAATCGATTTTATAAAATTTTTTCTTTTCATTATTAATCTATTATTATTCGCTTTTCTACTGTTCCATCATTATAAATATAAAAAAGCGAATGATTGTTTGTAGCTTTGATAACCCTCCCTAGCACATCTGTGATTTTGATCAGTCCTTTTGGTTCTTCATTTTTTTCGTCTATAATTGTCCCTATACAATCCGGAATTAAGCTTACGCCATCTAATTGCCAACTACTATCTATAGTAACACATAAATGGTTTAGTGCAGTAACGCATATATCTACTATTCTTGGCGTATTACTATAATCATATGTCCAAGTAGAATCTGGTAAGTACCAAATTGCACCACTGATGCTACCATTGTTATTATTAGGGCTATAATCTATAACTTGATTTGTATTTCCTCCTTCGTTTAATTTCCAATAGCCAATTAAATTGTTGTAATTAGGATGTGTATTATTCAAAATATTACAATGCCAAGTTTGGATATTTTGTTCATCTATCAAAGAATTCCAAATCCTAACCTCTGCAATTGACCCTTTGTAAGCATAATTTTGATTAATATCCGTCCCAAAAAGAAGACCAGAATTAGTCGTAATATCTCCGACATACGAAATGTCAGCTGAATCTAATAAAAACCCATCTTCATACATTTTCATATATCCATCCCTATCAAAACTCACACTAAGTGTGTGCCATTGGTTATCTGCAATCAATCCTCCAGTATTGATATCCGAACGGTTTGTCCCATCACCAATATTAACTTTCCACTCTGGCCCTGCGGGATATTTAAATGAGAAAACAAATCCTGCATTATTTCCTGAGAGCCAATCCTTATCACAAATTATAGCAACATCTCCAATAGTATTTGTACGTACTCTACATTCAATAGTGAAATCTTGATTAGTGCCAAAATTATAAATAGGATTTGAAGGGATATGAACATAATCATCAATACCATCAAATTGTAATTCTACTGTATCTGCTAAACAATTATATACACTATCAAATATCATACTACTGTCTTTTTGAATAATTTCTTGAGTTATATTATTTCCACTTACTATTACCATTACATTCTGATGTTTAATACTAGTACCTCCATGTGATGTGCCAACTCCACCATGATCACTTGTAATTAAGATAAGCCAATCTTCATTATTATAATTTGGTCGTTGAGAAATTGTTTGTATGATAGGAGAAATATAAGCATCTACTCCCTCAATAGCAGACAAATATTGGGTTACATTAGGGGAAAATCCGTATGTATGTCCATTAAGATCCACATCATCAAAATGAAGAAACATACAGCCCGGGTCATTTGATGAAATATAACTAATTGCCTCATTACTAACATCTAAATCTGAAGATACATTTAATTTAACATCAGCATGATTCTGAACTATATAATCGTTTATCGGATCCCAATGACAAATAGAAATAGTATTGAGGTTAGAATCAAAATCTTCAATTCTCTTAAATAATGATGGGTAGTTGAAATAATCAGTACCTACAAAACTATTATCTACTGATAAGTGCTTGTCAGACCACACACCACATAAAATAGCAGACCAACCAGGCCCACTGATTGTGATATCATCATTTAGGGCATCTGGACTATACATTCCATTTGATATAAGATCATCAATTGTAGGTGTATTTGCCAATTTTAAGGCATCAGCTCTGCAGCCATCAATACCAATAATTAATACTTTTTGTGTAGTTTGTGCGGGGATACATAACGGAATACATAGTAATAGGATTAATAATTTTTTCATGAAACAAAAGTAGAAAAAAAGTCGAGGTAGCAGTATTAGAACCTCATGATAAGGGAAGCTAAATGCTAACCTTTTTGTCAACTCAAAATATCAAAGAATTAATGTTCAAATATATATAATTTATTTTTAGCGATGAGAGAATTATATTCTCTTCTTAAATCTAACTTTTCTTACCCCGTGATTTGTATCCCATTGCTCTTGCTCTTGAAAATCAAAACTTTTATATAATTTTATAGCTGGATGGTTATCTAATCCAGTTTCAACAGTAAATATGTTTGACTTATATGTGTCTAACATAAACTGTACTAATTTTCTGCCAATACCTTTCCTAAAATATCTTGGATAAACCACTAAACTTTGAATGTGAGTTAGATCTTGGTTATTATTAATTTCAATTACCCCAGCTATATTCTTAGTGATATAGTATGCATAAAATTCAGAATCACTATTCAAGAATTGAGATATGGTTCTTTTTAAAGGAGGAAAATCAATAACTTTTAACATCTCGGCTTCAACAGTGTATGAAGCTTGAAATATATCTCGAATTTTCTTTGCGACTTTATTTCTCTTATTATTAATTTTGATAATCATACACTATTTATGAAAAATAATTAAACATTACAAAAGTTAAAAAAGTCGGGGTAGCAGGATTCGAGCCTATTTACTCCTCTGAATAGCAAGATGCTGACAAATATTCTCTATTTATTTTAGCAATATATTCAACAGAAATACTTTTTGGATATTCTACCTCACAAGCTCCTGTATTTGTAAAGTTACCAAACCCTTCTTTACCAATTTTCTCAATCACATTAAGCACTCTTTGTTTTCTTTCAACTTGTCCTTGAAGCAAATAAGAATAAAAAAAGTAAGTAATTATACTTTCTTGTTCTATATGCTAGTTTTTAAAAATTTTCCTAAATAAAATCATTATAGGATCAAAGTATCTATCCACTACTCTTTCTTTTAGTGGGATAATACCATCATCTGTAATTTGAATATCTTCAGGACACACTTCAGTACAACATCTTGTAATATTACACATCCCAGATCCATAATCTTCCTTAATTACTGGTATTCTATCTAGATCATCCATAGGGTGCATTTCCAAACTGGCTAGGCGAATCATAAATCTTGGGCCAACAAATTTGTCTTTTTCCTCTTGGTCTCTTATTACATGACAAACATTCTGACACAAATAGCACTCAATACATTTTCTGAACTGCTGTGTTCTTTCCACATCTACTTGTTGCATTCTCAACCCCTTTTCCGTATTATTTTTATTTTGTGCTGGTAAAAATGGCTTTATTCTTTGGTTTTGTTCGTAATTCCAACTTACATCCGTGACAGTATCTTTAATGATTGGAAAAGATTTTAAAGGTGTAATTGTAATAGTATCATCCGAAGCGTACTCATTCATCCTTGTCATACAAGCCAGCTTAGGTTTCCCGTTTATTTCTACACTGCACGATCCGCATTTTCCTGCTTTACAATTCCAGCGGCAGGCCATATCGTTTGCATCATCTGCTTGAATCCTGTGCATTACATCCAGTACCACCATCCCCTCAGTCACATTACAGTTATAATCTACCAGATTGCCCTCAGTATTGTTTCCCCTATATATTTTGAATTTACGATTTCCCATAATTATGACTTTCTTTCTGCTGCAACTTCTGTTTCTATATCTTCTAATTTTGCATTGGCAATTCTTATAAGTTCCGCATTTGGTTCTTTTCTTTTTTCCTTTATTATATCCATATTCCCATCCTCTCCTTTTTTGCAGATGATATTATACTGATACCATTCATCACTTTCTGTAGTAAAATCATCCCTTGTATGTGCTCCTCTACTTTCTTCTCTCATGTGAGCTGCTCTTGCAACTGCCTCGGAAGTAATTAAAAGATTTCTCATAGCAAGTGCTTCATGCCAGCCAGGATTAAACTGAGAAGATCCATTTGCCTTTACATTTTTATATTTTTCTTTTAAGTTTTCAATATTTTGAATTCCTTTTTGTAATTCGGAATCTGTTCGAATAATTCCTACATTATTTTGCATATTATTTTGTAAAGACTCATGCATCAAATAAGGATTTTCTCCTTCTTCTCTATTTAAAATACTTGTTGCATTTCTGATTATTTTCTTTACATCCTCCTCTTTAAATTTCGGAACACTATCTAGTTGTTTAGCATAATTTGAAGCCCCCGTACCAGCCAGGCTTCCAAACACTAATAAATCTGATAAAGAATTTCCTCCTAGTCGA
>Ga0187827_10007123_pt1 | contig 12526 bp, 7 predicted proteins | sample ETNtaG_39_FD_167969 | JGI IMG/M metagenome (GOLD analysis project Ga0187827, IMG submission 167969) | Marine microbial and viral communities from oxygen minimum zone, Eastern Pacific Ocean - ETNP2014_SV_150_PacBio MetaG (Illumina Assembly) | ecosystem: Environmental > Aquatic > Marine > Hypoxic... | reverse complement strand
TGCTCCTGATGATAATTATGAATTTGGTCAATCATTAGTTAATGTATCCTTCAATTGCTCAGCATATGATGGTATTGGATTAAAAAATATAAGTTTATTTTTAACTAATAGCTCCAATCAAAGCTTTAGCTTAAATCAATCATCAACTCTCGCAAGTACAACTAATTCAAGTGCTTGGACAGTAGAACTTGCAGAAGGCAACTATACTTGGAATTGTCTAACATTTGATACTGACGGAAAATTCGATTGGGCTACAAATAGATCTATGGGCTCTGACAGAACCATACCTACAATAACAATAGACACACCAGCAAACAACACATTTACGATTGATAATAATTTAGATATTAACTATACAGTTACAGATCAAAATCCAGACTCTTGCTGGTACAGCAATGACTCAATGACTACAAATACCTCACTTACTAATTGTACAACAAATATTGTCTCAGTAACTTGGACTGAAAAACAACATAATGTTACAATTTGGGTCAATGACACAGTTGGAAACATAGGCAATGCTTCAGTAACTTTCACTATAGACGACACAAACCCCTCATTTACAAATATCTCAAATCAAACAGCAGAGTATGGAACTGCGTTAGGCTACGATATAAATGCAACTGACTCAGTTGGTGTCAATTGTTTCACTGTTAACGACACAACTAATTTCAAGATTAATTGTTCCGGATTTTTAGAAAATAATACTGTTTTGGGACTTAACTTATACTCATTAAACATAACCATTAACGATTCAGCAGGAAATCTAAATTTAAGCTTAATGTGGGTTAACGTTTCAGATACAACACCACCTAACTTTACAAGTATTTTAAACCAATCAATCTTTGATTTGGACGCATTAGCCTACGATATAAACGCTTCAGATATACATAATGTCAGCTGCTTTGGAGTAAATGACAGCTCATTCAAGATTAACTGCTCAGGTTACTTGGAGAACAATACTGCACTAAACACTACAGCATATTGGTTGAATATCTCTGTAAATGATTCATCTGGAAATTTTAACTATGAATTTATGTGGGTTAACATTACACTTAAACCAGTGATTGGTTTGGAGTTAATTGCACCTACAAAAAATATGAATGCAACTCAAGGAGTATTCTTTAATGTAACTGTAAATATAAGCTGTAGTAGAGCTGATTGTGACGAAATTAATGTCAGTTTAGACCCTTTTAATACATTAATATTCCAAGATGAGTTTGAAAGAACAGATCTTGGTGGTAATTGGACAGCCAGTGGAAGCGGAACATGGGAAACTTCTACAACCTGTACAGAACTTGGAACCTATTCTATGAGACATGGAGGTTCTTTAGGAACTGTCACTTCAAAAGTTATTGATCTAAGTGGTTATGATGCTGTTAATTTCAGTTATTGGGTCAAAGAGGCTGATGGCTGCGCAAATGCTCCAGAAAGCGGAGATGATTTCTCCGTAGAGTATTATAATAGCTCCGGATCATGGGTTGAACTAAATAGCCTAATTGGAGGCTCACCATATTATAAAGACGTAGTTATACATAATCTTTCATCAGATGCATTCCATGCAGATTTCCAGATAAGATTTAATGCAGCTGGAACTGCAGGAAACTATGATTATTGGAATATTGATAATCTTAACATAACTGGCAGACCTATTAAGAATGGATTAGTGTCAATGAGCACATCAGCAGTCCCTTTCTACACAAATACCACAAATCCTTTCAATATCACATTAAGCAATGGTTCATCCTCATTAATAACTTGGTCAGTTAATGCAACTGGCGACCCTAACTCGATCCACGAGTTCTATGTATATGCAAACAAAACATCAAAATTATCACTAAGCAACTTAACTCAAATATGGAATGTTACAATTATAGCTGCTATTAATGACTTCACATCACCAACAATACCTAATTTAACTGATCCATCTCCAATAGATAACCTAAACACAACCAATACTACATTTAACTTTAACTGGACTGTAACTGATGAAGCCGATTTAAGCCTATCATGCGATCTCGTAATAAATGGAGATACTAATGGAAGTAGCATTGCAACTCCAAATGCAACTGGAGCTAACTACACCGTAACCGGTTTCAATGACGGAACATATGTATGGAATGTTACTTGCACCGATGACGGCTCAAACTCAAACACCTCGGTAACAAGAACATTTACAGTAGATACATTTCAACCAGTTATAACCTTGGACATTCCAGCAAATAACACCTGGCAGAAAGATGGCAACGTTACCATAAAGTACACAACAACTGATTCCAATCTAGATTCTTGCATCTTATACGGCAACTTCAATGGTTCATGGCTGGCAAACCAAACAAACACCAGCGTTACCTCGGGAGTTCAAGATACATTCAACCTAAATCTAACAAACGGCACCTACTTATGGAACGTCTGGTGTAATGATACATTGGGTAACGAAGGGTTCAATAACACCTACAATTCAACCTTCTATATAGACACAATACTGCCAGCAATAACATTAAATGGTCCAATCCAAAACTTCAACACATCGGCATCAAACATAGAATTCAACTGGACAGCAATCGATAACCTAGACCCATCATTATTATGTAATTTAACTATTAACGACCTAGTAAATGAATCACTCATTTCTTCAAACAACGGCACAAACACAAACATAACAGTAACAGGATTCCAAGATGGCTCTTACCTCTGGAACATAACTTGCATTGACAACACAACTAACATAAATACTTCAATAACAAGAAATTTAACAGTAGATCTAACAGCCCCACAACTATACTTTGATGCATCAACCTTAAATGCTTCAACATACTACTCACAAAACTACATATTTGTAAATGTAAGTGTTACAGAAACAAACTTAAAAAACATAACTTACTACCTATATAATTCCTCAGGCCTAGAAATCAATCAAACCTATACTTCTCAAACATTCACTCATAACTTCACTTCATTAAAAGATGGTGCCTACTCAATTAACGTTACAATCTTTGACCAAGCCGGAAATTCAAACTCAACTCCAACAAGAACTGATATAATCTTAGATACATTATATCCTGCAATAGAATTTGTAAACCTTACACCAGAGAACAACACCTACCAATTAGAAACATACGTGATCATAAATACAACAATAACAGAAACAAACTTAAAAGAAGTAAAATACGGCTGGAACAATACTAACTATACAATGTACAACGATTCTTTAGTATTAATGATGAACTTTGATAATGTTTCTTCTTTGGGTGAAAACAATACATATGTTGTGGATATAAGTGGAAACGATTATAATGGAACAGCACTAAACGGTCCAGTGATAAATTCAACTGGAAAATACACTGGAGCAATTCATTTTGATGGGGATGATGATCACCTACAAATACCAACCATAACCTTTGCTAATGATTTTGCAATTTCTTTTTGGTGGAATATTAATCACGATAGTAAATATCGTTTTGCTATATCTGAAGATTCCACAGGATCATCTGTTAAGATTGGACATAATGACGATGGATCAAATTTCTTTGTACGTGTCATAAATGGTGGTTCATCCGACACGTCTGTGTCTTTGCCAAGCGAAAATGAATGGCACTATATCACTGTTGTGAGGGATTCATCTGATAAAGTAGATCTATATATAGATGATTCTACACCAACTAGGCTATTCTCTGATGCCGCACAAAACGGAAATTCAGTCTGGTCTGTTATTGGTAGGGGAGCTTCTGATCTAGGACAATACATTAATGGAACTCTCGATGAATTACGCATATGGAATAGAACATTAAATGCAAACCAAGTCTACCAACAATACATCTCAAACCTAAAGAAAATAGACACAGATAAATGGGAATTATATGTAAACCAAAGCAAGAACTCAACCGTAGGATTAGAAAATGGGAGTTACACATATCAAGTTATTGCATCCGATATTGCAGAAAACACAAACTCAACTGAAGAAAGAACAATAATAATAGACACAACACCTCCGACAATAAACCTGGACCTGCCATTAAACAACACATGGCAAAATGACGAAAGTGTTGCATTCAAATATACTCCAACAGATCCTGCAGGCATAGACACATGCACTTTATACGGAAACTTCAACGGCTCTTGGCTCTCAAATGAATCAGATTCTTCAGTAGCATCAGCTTCACAATCAACATTCAACATTAACTTGAGTGATGGAATCTACATATGGAACGTCTTATGCAACGATACAGCAGGCAGTTCAGCCTTCAATTCAACCAACTTAACAATCAACATAGACACACTCCCTCCAACAATCAACCTATCAGCACCAGTTAACGAATATAATTCCTCCAACTCATCAGTACAATTCAACTGGACAGCAATTGATAACCTCGACATAAACCTAACTTGTAACTTGACAATAAACAACCAAGTAAATGTATCATTAATAGAATCAACTAACAACTCAATAATGAACATAAGTGTATCCGGATTCAAAGACGACACATATTACTGGAATGTAACTTGTATGGATAACGCAACTAACGTAAACACTTCTGAAACAAGAATATTTAGGGTAGATTTGGACTCTCCATCAATAAACTTAATCTCTCCAATTAATAATTCGGGAGATACAGATGGAAATTTATCATTCAACTATATTGTAGATGATACAAGCCCTGTAACAAATTGTTCATTAATCATTAACGATGAAATCAACATAACAAATAATTCAATAACTAAATCAATAACTCAATCATTCACTTTATACAATTTTGCAACTAACAATTATAATTGGTCAATAAACTGTACTGACAATTATAATCAAACAAATCAAAGCGAAGAAAGAACCATAACAGCAATACCTACATCAGAGTACCTTGTATTGAACTTAACTAATGTGAATATGACAAATATTACTAACTTCTACTTAAAAAATGATAATTACGGCTTAATCAACTTCACAAATCAAATAAACTTACAATCTGGAATTGATATTGATTCCAACGTAAACATATCAAACAACAGAATTGAGCTAAACTCAACTGCAATACCTACATTAAACATTCCAGCAACACTCTACCTATACAACCTAACATTCACCAACCCAAGAATCTTAAAAGATGATTCACCATGCGATTCATCAATCTGCACTAAAATAGACTATACTGACGGAACATTAGAATTCACAGTAACTCAATTTTCAGTTTACTCAGCAGATGAAACCCCAATACCTCCAACACCTACACCAGTAGCCGCAGCAGCAGCTGGAGGAGGTGGTGGAGGCGGAGGAGTTCCTTCAAGATACAAATGCAACAAAGACTCAGAATGTGATGCAGATGAAAAATGTATCGACAAGATCTGCGTAAAACTATTCGATGCAAAGGTGATTAGAGTAGATTCACCAATAGAACCTGGAGAACTGCTAGACTTCACATATTACATTAAAGGAATGGCAAATATCTCTGGAGATGTTATCGTAAACTTCTGGTTAGAACATAACAACAAAACAATAACTTCCAGCTCAGACACAATCTACTTAAACTCTTACGAAGACAAAACCGAATCAACATACATACCATTACCATTAGACCTTGAAAGGGGGACATATACTTTCTATGTTGAAGTTAACTACTTACAATACAAAGCAAGAGCTCATAGACAAATAGAAATAATGGAAGGAGCACCTTCAACACTAGATTTCAATTTACTCCCAATTAAAGAAACATCCTCAGCTGAATTATTTGAATTCTCATATGTTCTAGCAACAAATAAAGACATAACAACAACAGTCTTCGTTGAAGAAAGAATAAAAGAAAAAGGAAAGATCATCTGGTCCAAAGACAGGCATATAGACGTAGCAAGAACCATGACATTAACAGAGCCAGTCGGAACACTAAAAGCTGGAGTATACCAATTAGAATTATCTACTACCCATCAAAACAAAACAACTAGATTAGAGCATACATTCACTATAGAAAGATCAGTAAAAGACTACATTTCTTATCTAGGACCACCAGAAAGAATCTTCAACTTCTTGATCTTAATAATCTTAGGAGTCATAGCTGTATACGGTCTTTACGGACTAACAACAGTAATAGCTAGAGAAACAATAGGCAGAGTAAAATATTCAGATTATCTGAAAAACATGGAAACTGAATTAGGAGAAGGAAATGTAGACGACTTCCTTTCAGACCTGCAAAACAAAATCAGAAACTACCAAAATAAAGGCTACAATAAAAGAAAGATTGAAAATGCATTATCAAAGAGCGAATGGCCAAAAGTCATAGTAGAGAGACAAATACTAGATATGAAAAAAGAAGAAAAATCATTCTTTAAATTAGTAAAGTACATAGAAAAAGAACTGAAAAAAGGAATTAAACCTTTAACAATAAAATCAATATTATCAAAATACGGATGGAATCCTTATTTAATAAACAAAGCATTCAGAAAAATAAAGAAATAATTACTTATTTTGACCTTTATAGAACTTCCTCAATTCTTAAATCACAATTCTATTTAGTTTCTTCTGTTTCTCTTCAGATATAAATCCGATCTTTTCTTTAAATATCTTAAAATCTTTCTTGTAAGTTATAAATATTTTATATGTATGCTTAGTTTCTCCTTTCTTGGTTTTATACTCCCTTTTGAAGATAGGGCCTTTGACTTTTATTCCAAGGCTGTTTAAGAGTTTCTTGTTATCCAAAAGTAGATTTGATGTCTTATCTTTTTTAACATCTATTGTATTTGTTAAATCAATCACTCTTCCACCATTTGAATCTTTCCTAATGTAAACTGAGCCATCATCATCAAATGCTTGTCTTAAGAACTCACCTTTCACTATATCATCACTATCAATTATGAACTCAGGTATCTTCTGATTACTTATAGTCTTTGGCCCATCGCAAATGCCAATACCGTACTTTAAGATTATTCCTAATATTTTTGGAAAATTGGGATGTGTATCCTCTAGATTTATTTTCATATTTCCTATTAAAGATATTGATTTTTCTATCAAATTCAATCTTAATCTTTTATTATAATTTCTATAGAAAGGATATAGAAGTGGCTCTTTTATTAACCCTCCATCATGTAGAATAGCTGAAATCAATACTGCCCCTTCTGGACAATTGAAATTTATTGGAAATTTGGGCGAATATATGAATTTTCCATTAGTTTTTGTGCCTATTTTCATTATATTATCCATTATAGTTTCGTGACTGATTTTAAAGTAATCATGGACATACAGGAAATTAATCATTTTTTCAAAAAAAGCCAGTGATTTACTCTGCCCGTTAAAGAAATTCATTACCTCATGGAAAGGCACCCTCGCATACAACGAAATATATTTCTTTGTTTTGCCCTTTTTTAATAATATTTCTTTAAATTTAGATTTAAAATCATCATTTAGCTGAATATAAACTAAATTATATGGAAGATCCCATAAATCTGTAATTCCAGTAATATTACCTTTAGGCTTATATTCATCAAACAATTTATTATTTAAATTCATATTAAATCACCGAATCATTATTGAGTTTAAACTATCTAAATGATTTTTAGTAAAACGAAAATCATAATTTAATAGTTGAAATATCTCTAAGGTGATTTAAACTATTGAATGAAAATATAAATTGAAGAAACTGATTGTTTAAATATCTTCCGGGGGTCCATGTCCAGTGGTTATTTCTTCTGTTTTTTATAAAAATTATTAACCATACTAAGCGTTGTTATATCTCTTGCAGACCGTTCTGGTCTAAGTCTACTCAACCTTGGAAATCTCAACGCAAATCCGCTAGAATAAGTGGGGCTTTTCTGTATCTCTTCATAAACCACTTCTACTACAATTTTGGGCTTAATCTGGACTTCTTTACCTTTTTCTTCCGTAATCAAAGGTTTCAACTCATCAGTTAACTGCTCAAACGTAACGTCTTCTCCTGACTTCTCTTTAATACCAGTTCCTACCTTTCCCATCTCAAGATATTTCCCTTCATCAATACATGCTAAAGTAAAAGAGCTTAACCATTTAGCCCTCTTCCCTTCACCCCACTCAGCTCCAATTATGACTAAATCAAGGGGCTCTTGTTCACCCTTCACTTTGACCATGAATCCAACCCGAGACCCTGGCTTATAAGGTGCATCTAATTTCTTAAACATAACTCCTTCATTCCCAGCAGAAATCGCTTCCTTGTAAAACTTCTCAGCCTCTTTCTCAGAAGACGTTACCAAGCTTTCAGCCAAAACCAATTTCAACTTGTGCGGCTTAATAATCTTCTCAAGAACTTTTCTCCTTTCCCTAAACTCAGAACTGATCATACTCTTCCCTTCATAATTCAATATATCAAAAACATTAACCTCCACTGGAAATTCCTTGGCCATCCTCTCAATATCATATTTCCTCCTTATCCTTTGAGAAACAGTCTGGAATGGCAAATAATTCTTAGTCTTAACATCATAACCAACGGCTTCTGAATCCAAAATAAATTCTTTAGCCAGAACACTATCAGATACATGCTTAACAACATCAGGAAATTGATTAGTAACCTCATCTAAACGACGTGTAAAAATACGAATCTTACCATCAAACTTATGTATCTGCATCCTAAACCCATCATACTTAAACTCAATACCTGCAGGCTTGCCAACCCGCGTAAATGCCTCTTTCATATCCTCAGCTTTTATAGCAAGCATAACTTTAATTGGCTTACCTCCAACCATAACTATCCCTAAAAGCCCGCTCAACCCTTTACTCTTAGCAGTTGAGGCAACAACTGAGAAATCATTTGTCAGGTCATATGCCCTCTGAACTGCATCAACATATTTATTATACTCCTCACGATCATCAACATCAATCGAAATTTCCTTTGAATCATAACTCACACCGGCTTCTTTGCCAAAAAAAGCCCAAACAATAGAATCCCTTAAACTTCCTTCACCAACACCAACTCTTAACTCCTTAAGAACAGTACGAACAATAAACCTTGCCTCAACATCTTTAGCAGAAGTAAGTAATTCAGCAATAAGCCCAACTTTCCTCTCAACCGTCCCTGCACCTTCAAGCTCCGCCAACTTCCTAAGATTCTCAAACACCTTTTTAACAGTCAATTGATGAGATAACAAAGTAACTTGCTTCTTAACCTTAATCAGATTCTCAGCAACCTTGCCTAAATCCCCTGTTTTCTTCCATTCATTCTCAATCTTACCACTACTCAACCCAGTTGCAACATTAATTGCCTTCAAAACTAATCTAGAAGCAACCCCAGTCTCCCGCTCATCCCAATTCGGAAACAACCTTCCCTGAATCAACAACACAATAGTAGAAATATCATCAGAACTAACATGTTTTAAGAACTCAGAGATGATATATGTCTTCTCCAGCCGTTTAGTAGTTCCCTCTAATTTTTCATATACTTCCACTAGTTTACCATATATCATAGTTAAATATTTAAATAAGTAATATAAATAATTTACTTATGGACGTATTTGATTGTATTAGGACGAGGCGCTCAGTCAGAAGGTATAAAGACCAGCCAGTAGAGTGGGATAAAGTCATCACAGTTCTTGAGGCAGGAAAATTCGCTCCAAACGCAGGAAATATCAGCAATTTCAAATTTATTATCGTAAGAGATGAAGCACTAAGGAGACAATTATCAGAAGCGTCATACAATCAATCATGGATGGCAGACGCCCCAGTCCACATTACAATCTGTTCTGAACCTGTAAAATCAAAACGTTTCTATGGAGTTAGGGGGCAAAGACTCTACACTATTCAAGATTGTGCAGCAGCAGCAGAAAACATGCTACTCGCAGCCCACTCATTAGGTTTAGGTGCATGTTGGGTTGGAGCATTCGACGAAAGTAAAGTACGAATCATCCATCACCTACCAGAAACAATACAAGCTCACTCCATCATTACAATAGGCTATCCAGATGAAACTCCCGAAATGCCACCAAAATATAGAATCGAACATGTGGTATTCTTAGACAAATGGGGAAGAAAGAAAAACATTCCCTTCTCTTCAATGGGCTGGTGGAGCGCAAGGTGGGAGAAAGGAGTAAAAGATGCAGCAAAAGGCATCAAAAAGCAAGTAAAACAAGTCAGGAAAGGAATTCTTCAGAAAAATCAAATGCCTTGATTTTATCTTGCATGTAGCAGAACTTTTAATCGTCCTTGAGTGCTAAGTAGGATACCAGTAGTTTTATTATCCAAAATACGTTTAAATTTCTTGCATAATTCAAGTGTCATAGCTATTAAAGCAACCATCCTCTCACCCTCTTCAATTCTTCTTTTTGCCCCATCCTCTAACTGTTTAATCAACCCTCTAGCTCGTGGAATAATCTCCCTTTCTACAGAGGGAGGCAACTCTCTCTTAACGAGGATCTCTAATGCTCTTCTCCCAAAACCACTAAATCTTCTAAGAGCTCCAAATTCCTTTCTAAGCTCAAAAGCAATTATATCCAAGGCCTCTGTTCTAGTTTTCCCAGCAAAATATCTCCTAACACCTCCAGATTGGATAATTGCATTAAACTTATCAGCAACCTCCATAATTGTACACTCCTTTGGTAATTTCCCCCTCTTTTCTTTACTAAAATATGAGGGATGATGCGATACTGCAAGATCAACAACCTCCTTTCTTACTCCAACCTCTCCCAATATGCTCCCAGTAGCTGTTTGGTGATGCTGGATATACTCCAACACACTTCTTTTTAAGAAAGACAACAAACCCTTATCTCTTAACCATACTAGAAAATCACTACGATACCCCCTTGGATTATTTGATTTTCTACTTTTGAACTTAATTACATCCCCTAAAGTTATACCTTTAATTACAAGCCCGATATTACTTGGAGGTTCTTGACCAGGATTCAAAGATCTCCATATTGCTATTTCATCTTCATCAGATAAGTCCAATATTACTTCATGGACATCTAACTTCCCAACATCATGGAGCATAGCAGCAATCATAAGATCTTGTAATTTATCGGCTTTAATCCCCATCCTCTTCCCTATATAGTATACATCTCTTGCCACCATCATAGAATGCCTAAGTGTGTTCACATGATGCCCCTTAAGTTCTCTTAGAACAGCAATTTCTTCTCTTCTTAAATCTTCAAGAATAGAACGTTTAAAAATCTCAAACCCACCTTCCTCTTCATCAGTTCCATTTAACCTTAATCCTTTAACAGCCTTTAATATATCATCCATAACACTTTTTTGTTCTAGTGTTTTATATATTTTATGATAATACACATAGCTATTTTGAATTATAATTAATTCTTAACAACTACCTTACCAACAATAGTATAGAAAACAACATCTTGATAATTATAAATCCCAGCTTCAGTAAAAGTGAATGAATAACTATCGCCAGGTGCGGTTCTCCCACTTCTAAATCTCCTGGATTTATCCATTATTGTATGAGGCCTTCTGTCGTTATTAAACCATGTAACTGTAGTTCCTACAGAGACAACAACTTTATCAGGTTCAAAAGAACCACCTTCCATCTTAATGATAACTTCTTCAGCTTCTGGTTCAGCTTCAATCTTTTCCTCAACAACAACTTCATCCACTTCTTCAGAAACAACTTCTTTGGGCGCATCTACAACCTCTCCATCATCAACAACAGCTGCACCTGAAATATCATTTACCTCACTCTGACAGCCAATAAGAACTAATAAAATTACAACTCCAACTAAATATTTTATATTCACTTCTACACTCCCAACAGCAATTCAATAAGAAAGTAAGTATATAAACCTATCTAAAAACAACAAACGCCCGTGAAGAGAATAATGTCAGTTAAGAAGAAAAAAATAGAAATGTTTATATAATGGTTATTATATATAGTTATATAAGATGGCGCCAACAACTATTTTACATAGTCCAACATTAGAATCTGTAATTATGGTAGAGAAAACAATACAAAAACATAGCCAAGAATGTGGTAAATATCAATTATGGAAAAAATTACCTAAGAAAATGATGTATCAAACTTTCCAAGTGATATTGAATTATTTAGAACAATCTGGAAAGATTATGGTAGATAAGGACGGTTGTCTAATTTGGACTTATAATCCTAAAAGAATTAAAAAATTAATCTCGGAAGGGTTAGCTGTAAGATGAATAAAGAGATTTCTGTTGCGTTTGTTAACCAGAAATTAAAACACGATTTTAACTTATTAAAAGAAGGAAATTTTGAAGATAAAAAATTATATGAGTTTATTGATAGGGCCCTAGATGATCTGAAGAAAAACCCTTCCTGCGGTACAAAAATTCCTAAGAAATTATGGCCAAAAGAGTATATTCAGAAATATGAGATAACTAATCTATGGAAATATGATTTACCTAACGCTTGGAGATTAATTTATATCATTGAAACAGATGAAATTATGATTATGAATATAATTCTGGAGTGGTTCTCTCACAAGGAATACGAGAGAAGATTCAAATATTAGTTTTTCCTTCTTTCACACTCACGTAAAAACAACAAACGCCCGTGCCGGGAAGAGAAAATATTTCTACACTTGGGGAACTGCCTTTCTTATA
>Ga0187827_10007122_pt1 | contig 12526 bp, 11 predicted proteins | sample ETNtaG_39_FD_167969 | JGI IMG/M metagenome (GOLD analysis project Ga0187827, IMG submission 167969) | Marine microbial and viral communities from oxygen minimum zone, Eastern Pacific Ocean - ETNP2014_SV_150_PacBio MetaG (Illumina Assembly) | ecosystem: Environmental > Aquatic > Marine > Hypoxic... | reverse complement strand
TTTTTTTCTGTTTGTAATATTGGAGACTCATGAACAATAAACATGCATTTTATGGTTGCATTCCAGCCTTGATGACCCCCTGTTCCAAAGCAGGCGTTCCGGATTTTGAGGCCCTGGTCCGCAAAGGTAAGGAACTGATTAAGGAAGGAATGAGTTCTGTGGTCTACTGTGGTTCCATGGGCGACTGGCCTTTGCTTTCGGAAGAACAACGTCAGCAAGGAGTATCAGCACTGATTGATGCTGGAATTCCTGTGATCGTTGGAACGGGTGCTCAAAACACGAACAATGCTGTTTCCCATGCGACGCATGCCAAGGCATCGGGTGCCAAAGGCTTGATGATCATCCCCAGGGTCCTTTCCCGTGGAACGTCTCCGGCGGCTCAAAGGTCTCACCTGGCGGCAGTTTTGGATGCCGGAATCGACCTTCCTTCCGTCATTTACAACAGTCCTTATTATGGATTTGAGACGAAAGCAGAATTGTTTTTTGATTTGAGAAAAGATTATCAGCATCTGGTGGGGTTCAAGGAATTTGGAGGTGCCGCAGCCTTGAGTTATGCCGCAGAATACATCACCAGTGGAGAGGATCAATTGGCTCTGCTTGTTGGTGTGGATACCCAGGTTTGTCATGGGATGTTCCAGTGTGGAGCGATTGGTCTGATAACCGGAATTGGAAATGTTCTGCCCCAACCAGTCCTGAAATTGTTTGAACTCTGTGAAAGATCCTTAACCGGTGATTCTAAAGCAAAAAGATATGCCTATGAACTCGATGATGCATTGAAAACTTTATCGACTTTTGATAAAGGTCCTGATCTTGTTCTCTATTACAAATACCTTTTGTATGTAAAAGGAGAGTCGAATTATGAATTCCATTTTAATTCATCAGACTCGTTGAGTCTCAGCCAGAAAAAATTCGCAGAAAACCATTTGAGGTTGTTTGAAAAATGGTGGGAAAATTGGGAAGGGAAAAACCAATGAACTACCCCGCCGCAGAGCGGACGGTGTATCAAAAACGCTTTTGAGAAAAGCTTAGCAAAACCAATACAGTCTTACGCTACAAACGGTGGGGAATTAGACCCAAAGAGATTAAATTTTTTCGATTTAATTCACCAATAACTTTCTGGAGATTTGGTCCATTCGAGAGTTTTGCAGGAATAAACTGCTGATTCATCGAAAGGGTAGCGCATTTCAATATCTTCAGTAAGATTGCCCCCCAACCCGGGACCATCAGGACGTTTTAGAAAACCATTTTTAATGGACAATGATTCACCAAGGATTTCATCTCCAAGAAGAAATGCCAGCATGGGATATTCCACCAAATTTCCTCCTCCAGCAAATGCTGCATGGTAGCTTGCCATGATTGCTACAGGCCCTCCCCAAGCATGAACCACCACATCTGTTTCTTTTTGTTTTGCTGTGGAAAAGACCTCCATAACGGCACCGATTCCTCCTATGACTGATGCATCAGGTTGAACAAAATCATAAACATCATGGTTGATTCTATCTATCATTTCCCTTGGAGTAGTGATGATTTCTCCACCACAAATCTTTGGGGAAACAGTTTCACGTAGAGACTTAAACCCTTCAGGATTTGCAGGTCCTATGGCTTCTTCAAGAAAGAGAATTTTATAATCAGTCAGTTTATAAACAGAGTCCACATAATCTGCGACATCTTTCACCTTTTGAGGTGGGTCTGTAAGGTTTTGGCACATATCAACACCTACTTCGATGCCTCTTTGTCCAGCTTCTTCTAGAATCCATGCAGTTCGACGTATGTCTTCTTTTACTGCTCGAATTTTGTATAAATTAATACCAAGTCCTTCTAGCATTTCCAGTTCGCGGATGAAATGTTCTTTTTGATCACAACATCCTCCACTACCATACATTCGAATCGAATTTTCTTTTGCCTCTCCATATAGATTATGAACAGGCACACCCATGGATTTGGCCTGAGCATCAGCCAGTGCAATTTCAAATGCACTTGTGACATGACGTGCTGCGCCTTGCAAAGACCAATAATCACATATACGACAGAGGTCACGAACCCTTTGCTTGAGGTCAAATGCATCAGTATTTATCAAATAAGGCGTACACAAATCAACAATGGATTTGAATACCTTTGGAGCAAATACCGCTAGATAACCTTCGCCAAGTCCTTTAAAACCATTGTCTAGGGTGACTTCCACCATGCCGATGGTTCTTTTGGGGCCATTTGGAAAGCATTCCTTAATTTCTGGATCTTCTATATCTGCATATGGGGAACTTAGGAGGATGCAACGTACTTCTTGAATGATAGGCATCAGTATCCTTTCTCGAAATTTACTTCACTTACCATTTTTTCACCTTTACGGAAGCGTTTTAGATTATTGGCAAACCAGGAAATTTTTGCAGGAATTTCATCAGAAGTTCCACCAGCAGAATGTTGTGTAATGATCGTTTGAGGGCATTTCCAAAACACATGATCTGGAGGCAAGGGTTCATCTAGTGTCACGTCAATGACAGCCCCTCCAAGCTTACGTTGCATTAGTTTCGTACCCAAAGCATTTTCATCCAAAACAGAACCTCTTCCGAAATTCAGGAAAATGGCATTACTCTTGATAATTTCTAAGCGACTCGAGTCAAATACTTTCCGAGTTTGGGGGGTGTCAGGAACCGTACTAGCGACTACATCTGCAGTAGGGAGAACTTGGTCCAGTTCATCTAGAGAAGAGGATCGGTTGATAATTTCCAATTTGCAGTGGAAGGGTTCCAGAATTTCAGCAAAACGGCGGTTGATTGATCCGTAGCCATATAGCACCACACACGACTTCTCCAGAGTTTTCAATTGCCCTCGCAAGGAATCACCTTCCCATGATGACGACTCCTTCAACAGTGCCATCATGTTGATCCCTCTTAGTAGAGCTAGTAGTCCTGCCAGCATTGATTCCGCGACTGGTACAGAGAAAAATCCTGCGAGATTAGTCATACGGAAATCAGGAGACAACATGCTGCGGTCGATTTCCAGATATTCACCAAATCCTACTGAGATCAACTGAATCCACTCTAGGCTGGGGTGAGAAGAAATCCAATGGGCTGGTACATTGCCAAAACAGATGTTTGAATTTAAAAATTCAGGGTGAGGGGGGGTATTCTCTAAAAATTCTCCATGAATAAAAAAATCGTCACTTTCTCCAATCGAAATGAGTTGCTCTTTCTCATCAACATTTAGTGTATTACTTACAAATATTTTCATAAATCTTTAAATAATTTTATTTGTCAGTATGCAGGGATTTTTAACTCACATATTCCTGTTCTGAAGAATCATATCCATGATTGTATCATAGTATTTTTCAGGAATTTCTAAAGTCGCACTGACGATTATTGCTTAACTAAAACAATTGGGAAAGATATACACCGTCAGATTATTTTCATCATTTTTCATAAATCATACTTTATAGACAAATATTCTAAGCCCAGGATGAGGGTGTCCTTTGGGCACGGGAAAGATATCTTTACTTATTTCAACTATTTCCCATTTACCTTCTGCTTCTAATTCATCCATTTTTCTCTTAAATTCACTCATAAGAGAATTATTCAAGAGAAAAACAAGGTGACCACCTTGTTTCGTCAATCTAATAAGTTCATCGAAGCTACTGGCCGGCGGAGGATGTTCCAAAGTAAACAGGCCAACGCTTATAACTGCGTCAAAAGTATCACTGGAGAAGTCAAGATCCTCCCCTAAAATTCCAACCCGAAGGTCACTATATACATTTTTCTTTTTTGCTTCGTTTAGCATACCTGATGAGATATCGAGTCCTACCAGGTTTGAGAAACCTCGATGATGTAAAAGTTCTCCTACACCACCTGTTCCTGCACCAGCGTCTAAAATCATCCCGTCATGTTGAACATACTTTTCAAACATCTCAACTGTATAGATTACTCCTTGATTTCCTGGACGGAGTACTTCTAGATCAGTGTCATATGTCTTGGCCCATTTGTCATATAGCTGGGCTACTTCCTGGTTAGTTTTAGCAATATTGATCTGCCGTAAAATTTCTTCAGGATTCATAGCTATTTTTATTTATGAACTATAGATTTTGTACTGATGAATTTGTTGGTTTTATCAATACATATTTATAAAAAAAACTTATGTAAAGTTTACTTTTGTATTTTAATGATACCTCAATTTTTCAAATTATATTTTTATACCTGGCACACCTGAATTCTTCATCATTTCAACTGTTTCGTTTCTCCAACGATTCCTGATATCCCGAGTAGGTGGTCTGCATCGGCTAGATGGCAAGCCAACTAACTCCATACACAATTTATCTAAATACCCATCACCACTTGTAAATTCCGACTCGATTTTTGTCCAAAGTTTGTAGAATGGCATTACCTTGTCAATCATGTCTTTTTGAACTTTTTCAAAACGACTTCCTCTTAGGTCTTCAAGCATGGTAATTCCAAACTCTGGCCAGTAGTTGCAGGGATGCATTTCAATTGCACGTGCTCCCATCATGAAACTGATTGTGAACAGCAGATTGTTGTCAATAATAGTAAAACGTTCGGAAAATCTAGTACATACTGTCTCGAATTCCATTGAATCCGAACGAGGAGTTGCCCACTTTAGGCCTACGACACTGGGGATTTTTGATAAACGATCAACAAGGTTTGTAGAGACATTATTTGAGGTCCAAAAGGTATTGTAAATTATAATCCCAATTTCAGTTGCAGTTTCAGCAGCAGATTGGACAAATTCATAAAAATCATCTTCAGTATGTTCAAAGTAAAAGGGAGGAGAAATTTGTACAAAATCAGCACCAAGATCCTGTGCACTTTTAACCAACCGACATAGTTCCATGGTGTTGGTGGTTTGTGCGCCCATGGCCACAGGTATTTTACCATCCACTTCTTCAACGATGGCTTTTGCCACTGAGATTCGTTCATCTAAAGCCATCGTAGAAAAATCTCCTGCGGCTCCACCAGCTAAGAGTACTGCGTTATCCTCGTTGATGCCTCTGTCCATTAAGAATCGAACATGTCTACGGGTAGCATTCAAATCAAGTCCAAGGTCTGAATCACGAAACATGGTCGGTACGGTAACATAGCATCCCTCGAGTCGTTTTTTTAAGGACTCAAATTCCATTGTTATTTTTCGTTAAAGATGGTTTACAATTAAATTTTAATATTGAAACAAACAGGCAAGATCTAGTCACAGTTAATCCTCGGTTGCTCGAGGGTCCAGTGCATCTCTAAGACCGTCGCCCATTATGTTGATACTCAGAACAGTGATAGCAATCATAAAGCCTGGAGGCACCCATATCCATGGCCTTGATTTTAGGATGGATACTTGTTTGGCGCCTTCCAACATATTCCCCCAACTTGGAGTTGGTACTTGGACTCCCAGTCCAAGATAGCTTAAAGCAGCCTCTAGCAAAATTGCCTCAGCAACACCAAAAGTAGCTGCTACGGTGAGTGGGCCAACTAAATTTGGCAACAAATGATGAAGTATGATTCGATGATCCTGTGCTCCTATGCAATGGGCAGCCATGATGTACTCTTTTTCTCTGAGTGAAAGAAATTGACCTCGTACTAAGCGTGCAATGTGGGCCCATCCAAGAAAACCAATAATTAATATAAGATTACGGATGCTCGGACCAAGCAGGGAAACACTTGCTAGAACAATAATAAGAGTAGGAAGAGACAGAAAAACATCGGTGAAGCGCATCAGGCTACTATCCAATAATCCACCATAGTAGCCTGCTATACAACCTATTAAAGTACCTATAAATAGACTAATCGTAATTGCTGTGACTCCTACAGCAATAGAAACCCGACCACCATGAATTAACCTGCTCCAAACATCACGTGCAACAGAATCTGTTCCAAGCCAATGATTTAAACTAGGCGGGCGATAAATACCACTTTCAATGTTTATTTCGTATGGATGAAAGGGAGCAACTATTGGAGCAAAAATGACCAATATTAGCAACAATCCCAAAATGCCTGCGCTTAGGACAGCTAATTTATGTTTTTTAAAACGATACCATGCTCGCTGCCCCTGAGTCTTAACCTTGATGTGATAATCTTCAATATTCTCAGTGGAACTGATACTTTCAGACATGTTTCAATTTGAATGATATCTGATGCGGGGGTCGGCTACTGCGTATGCAATATCAGCCAAAAGACCTGCTGCTAAAACTGCAACTCCATATACCACTAATTGGGCCATTATAATGTAATAATCACGAGCTATTGCCGCTTCGACAAAGAGTGACCCTAAACCTGGCCATTGAAATACCGTTTCCAGAATGGATGCTCCACCAAAAATCCAAGGAAGCTTCAAAGCAATTATGGTAATCAAGGGTAAAAGTGCATTCCTGAATGCATGCCCCATGATCAATTGCAAACCTGATAACCCTTTAGCACGAGCGGTTGTAATATAGTCTTCTTTAATCACCTCCAACATGCTGGCACGAGCATAACGCATTATATCGCTCATAATTACAAATGCCATTACGAGAGATGGAAGAAAAAGATGATGCAGGTGATCTATAATTGTAAATGGGACAGCTGGTGTTCTAGCTCCACTAGTAGGGAACCAATCTAGGTTGAGACTAAAGACAAAGATAGCCAGCATTGCAATAAAAAAAATTGGTACTGAAACTCCACCAAAAGCAATTACTGTCAGAACGTAGTCAATTAATGTGTTCTGCTTTAAAGCTGAGATTATTCCAAGTGATATGCCTATAAAACATGCGACCAAAAGACTAACTGCCATCAATTCAAGTGTCATTGGAATACGCTCTGATAATAGCGTAGAAACAGGTTTTCTATCCTTAAATCTGTAACCAAAATTTCCTGTAGCCATATTTTTTAACCACAAAATATAACGTATATAGGCAGGATTGTTGAAGCCATGCATCTCACGAAGTCGCTCAAGTTGATCTTTTGATATGTTCCCAAGAGAACTAGAAGAAGACTGCATTACCATGGCTGATACCGCATCACCTGGAGCTAATTCAATGAAAGTGAAACTAATAATCGTAATCAAAATCACTACAGGTATTGAAACTAATAATCGACGGAAAATGTATCTTTTCATTTTATATCTTTCCTGAAGATTAGTTTCGTTTTATTAAATAATTGTCTATTGAAAAAATGAGATTTCTTAATAAATTATGGCCTTTTATTCAATTGTTTTCATTGATATAGAAATTGCTGTAGTTTCAAAAATATATTAATTATATTTTCCTATTTATTTGGAAAACAAAAACCTAACAATTTTAATGATGTATTGATAAATTCAATTTATTTTTCATAAATCCCTATAAAAAACCCAAACGTTTAAATAAGCTTAATAGTACTTTGCTGTAATAAATATGGCTGATTTGAAAAGGGCAGCAATTGTTCAGATTGCTGCCCAAATATGTGTGGATTTGCTATAAACTTTATTTAAGGAGCAGTATAGCCTGGATGACCAAGACCAGAAGGAGATTTAGGCCTAACCGAAATTGTTTGTGTCGACCCCTCACAGATATATATATTTTCGTAATTCAAGTATGAGAAATGCTGATCAGTCCATTGCTCTGTTACGCCGCAGAACTTAGGTTTAACCATACTGAATTTTGTTCTGTTCCATATTGGAATTCCCGGCAAATCCTCATTAAAGATTTTTTGCATTTCAAAAAATATATTTTTGAGTTCTTCTCCGCCACTCCGTGAGGCTTTAGTCATAAGATCAGTGTATTTTGAATTATTATATTTTCCATAATTCCATGCCCCAGAAGGAGCAAAATAGGCCATATGATCACCAATTACATCATTCGAATAACCAGTAAACCAAAGGTCCAGTTCTCCTGCCTCTCCAGCTTTTTCCATGTCAGGCCATTCCATTTGTCGAATAGATACCTTCATCCCTATGCGGGTTAGATACATCTGGATGAAAGCCATCCAATCAAGTGCCTCTTGTGAGTTGTAGTATGTGGAAAGTTCCACAACTTGCTCAGGATCCCACTTTGCCTCAGCTAATAAAGCTCTTGCCTTATCAGGATCATATGGATGATGCAGGGCATTTGGATTGTACATAGTACTATCTTCAGGGAAAAGGGTGTCCATGGGGTCCCTCAGTCCTGGGATTAAGGTTTCAATTAACTGTTTTCGGTTTATTGCATAAGAAATAGCCTGTCGGACTCTTTTATCCTTAAGGTAGGGTTTATCAGTTACATTGACATAATTTGGACTTAAAGGAGTTCCGCGCAAGAAAACATTTCCTTGAGGATCCTCCCCGAAACGTCTGACTTCCTCTGCAGTTAGAAAATCCAATAAATCGACTTCGCCTTTTTCGAAAGCCAATGTTCCAGTTTCATGCTCTGAAAAAAACCTCATCACAATACGATCCAAATGAGGTCTGCCAGCCCAATAGTTTTCATTTGCAACAAAAGATACATATTGTCCCTCAACATGTTCCTCTAGTTTGAAAGGCCCTGTCCCAACTCTTACTTCAGGGGATAACCAGTTAAGAGTCGGTATCTTATCCCATGAATGATTCCCATAAAGATGTTCTGGAAGTATGTAAGTTTTTCCTACAACATCAAAAAATTGCCCGTTTGGAACTGCGGTTTCAAGTACAATTGTATGATCGTCAATGATCTTTACACCTTCGATATTATTTGTTTTACCATCAATAAATGCTTTCGCTCCTTTCAATTCTGTGAGGCGAGCTGCATTCATAATAAAGTCTGCTCCTTCTGCCTCAGGCTTCATCGTGAGTTTTATGCTCCATTCAACATCCTTGGAGGTAAAAGGTTTCCCATCATGAAACTTCACACCCTTTCGAAGATAAAATGTCCCTTTTGTGAGGTCATCTGAGATCTCCCAATGAGTGGCAAGGTCAGGAATTAACTCATTATTATAAGGGTCTTTAATAAACAACTTTCCATATGTTATTGTAATGAATTGATGGACTTCTGATGACTTCCATGGGAATGGTAAAAGCGCAGAAAATGAAGCTATGGTTAATGTCCCACCATCTTTAGGCTCACATTGCGCACTGCACATGGTTACGCTCCCAGCCTCCATTGGATTTGAGCCTCCAGCATAAATGTTTCCCACTAAAAGAATCATTAAACCTAATAAGGATAACTTCTTCATGATGAACATATTTATCTCCTAAATTAAATGGTTGTATATCAATATTAATTAAACTATAAAATAGTTGTATACATGATACCTGATAACATGTCAAGGTTTTTCCTGAGAATGATGTAAATTATTAGACAAACATATTTTCCTCCTTAATTTAAAAGATTGTTAATTAAGATTTGTTATGTTTTAATAGATCATGTATACATGATACTTGATAGTTTGTCGAGGTTTTTTCTAAGCAAGGAGTAGATTTTTGTTGGAAGTAAAGGATTTAAGAACGATTTTTACCACACAAGACGGCGAGGTTAATGCTGTTAACGGCATATCATTTTCTCTTCTACCAGGGGAGGCACTCGGTATTGTTGGTGAGAGCGGATGTGGAAAAAGTGTAAGTGTTCTTTCCTTAATGCGTTTGATTCCTGATCCTCCTGGGAAAGTTGTTGGGGGCGAGATACTATTTCAAGGTCGAGATATTCTCAAAATGAACATGAACGACCTTAACGCACTTCGTGGTAATCAAGTTGCCATGGTTTTTCAAGATCCCTTAACTTCTCTCAATCCTGTTTTAACAATTGGAAGACAGATCATAGAAACAATACTGCTGCATACTGAAAGGACCAAAGAACAAGCCCATCGACGCACTATCGAATTATTGAAGATGGTAGGAATACCAGAAGCAGAAAAACGATTAACCGATTATCCCCATCAATTTTCAGGTGGCATGCGTCAAAGAGTTATGATTGCCATGGCTTTGTCATGTGATCCTCAGCTTCTGATAGCGGACGAACCCACAACGGCACTGGATGTAACCATACAAGCTCAAATAGTTGATTTGGTGAAACAAATACGAAAAGATCTTGGTATGGCAGTTATATGGATAACACATGATTTAGGAGTAGTAGCGAGCTGTGTAGATAAATTGATTGTAATGTATGCCGGACAAATAGTTGAATCTGCACCGCTAAAAGAATTTTTTGCTAATCCCAGTCACCCATATAGTATTGGTCTACTTGATTCGTTACCAAGATTGGATTCTGAAATCCATCAGAAACTAAATTCAATTAAGGGTTTACCTCCAATCTTAGTTGATCTGCCAGATGCTTGTCCCTTTTTAGCTAGATGTGAAAATAAAGTTGAAAACTGTGGCATAAAAAATCCTCAATTGAGGCAAATAAATTCAAACCATGAAATTGCTTGCTGGGTAGATATTAAAAATGGGAAAGCATGAAACCTGAAAAGAAGGCCGTAATTCAAGTTAAAAATTTAAAGAAGTATTTCCCGATCACATCTGGATCTGTTTTCCAGAGCCAAGTTGGTGCTGTCAAGGCAGTAGATGATATTTCTTTTAACGTATACAAGGGTGAAACCCTTGGCCTAGTTGGTGAAAGTGGTTGTGGAAAATCGACTTGCGGGCGGACTATTTTACAACTGTATCGTCCAACTTCTGGAGAAGTTATTTTCGAAGGAAAAGATCTGTCCAAATTAAAAAAGAAAGAGCTACGAAAAATACGTAGTCGATTTCAGATGGTTTTTCAGGACCCCTATTCTTCTCTTAATCCAAGGGCTACAGTTAACAATATTATCAGTGAACCTTTAAAAATTCATCATCTATGTTCTAGTTCTGAGTATTCAGATAGAGTAAGTGACCTACTCAAAAAAGTTGGACTAAACCCTAAATTTGCTAATCGTCATCCTCACGAATTCTCGGGAGGTCAACGACAACGTATCGCAATTGCGAGAGCATTAGCATTAAACCCTGAATTTATTGTTTGTGATGAACCTATTTCGGCCCTGGATGTATCCATACAAGCTCAGATTGTAAATTTGCTTGAGGAACTTCAGGAAGACTTGAAACTGACTTATTTATTCATAGCCCATGATTTAAGTATGGTGAGGCATATATCCCGTCGTGTAGGTGTTATGTATCTTGGTAAACTTGTAGAACTTACAGACCGCGAACAACTATACAATAATGCTTTGCATCCCTACACAAAAGCCCTTCTATCAGCAGTACCCGTTCATGATCCTCTACTTGAAGAAAAGAGGAAACGGGTTATTCTAAAAGGTGATGTTCCCAGTCCAGCAAATCCACCAAATGGCTGTAATTTCAATACAAGGTGCCCTATTGCAGAAAAAAAGTGTTTTGAAGAAGAACCAGCTTTCAAAGAGGTCTCGTCAGGTACTTGGTGTTCCTGCCATTTTGCATAATATTTAATCCTTTTTTTACATTAGAATTTTAAAAAGATAATACAAAATTCTTCATTTTTAATCATAAAATTATCACTAAGATAAAACTACATGGCACAAATATTAAAAAAACTAACCCGTGTAGCATTACGAGATCAAATTCTTGATTCGATACGTAAGGCAATCATCAGAGGTCAGTTCAAGGCTTCAGAAAAAATTTCAGAAGAAGATTTGGCAGTTCAGTTGGGGGTCAGTAGAACACCTATCCGTGAGGCCATTCGTATCCTTGAACAACAAGGGATTGTCATGGTAATCCCAAAGGGTGGAACTTATGTGGCAAGTTTTGATTCTGAAGAAATCAAAGATGGACTCTATGTTCGTGTTGCGCTCGAACAACTGGCTTTAAAACAGTCCTTCGAAAGGTTGTCAGATCACGAATGGAGCGAGCATTGTGGTCAACTTCAAAAACTTCTGGATTCCATGAATGATGCTGCTGAAAAAAATAATACAGAAAAAAATATTGAGTTGGATATAGAGTGGCACACGAATATTATTGATGCTGCTCGCAACCATAATCTCTCAAGAACCTGGAGACTGACAGGTTTAAGTAATTTCATCTGGTCTATTGAATACCGTCTCTATCCACTCAATGCAGAAGACCTAAAAAGTGCTGTGGAAAGACATGAAAAACAACTCGGCATTCTACTTACAAGAGATCCAATTCTATGTGCTGAAGAACTACAATTTCACATTATGAGGAAAATAAAAGATATCGACCAAATCAAAAAAGACTAACAAACCAAAACAGTCCTTAGAAGAACTAAATAGTTTTTTTGCATGTTTAAAGTTTGGAACAATTGAATTGAATTCTCATAACAAATAAGAAAATTAATATTAATCTTTCTTGAAAGTTTCTACCATTGGAATGTTCGGACATTCCTTTTGAAAGGTTTCTTCAGGATTTGATGTCCTTTTCCAAGTTTTTGGAAATCAAAAAGGACTGAAGAGAATTCTCAGGATTTTTAAATTTCTAGAAAAGCAAGAGGCCCTGCAGGATCACTTTTTTTTCAGGTTCCGTTCGAACAGGGACAGAATCCGGTGCCAATGACGTTCTGATGCATTTTGGTGGTATTTTGCTCCCCGGTCTGGAAAGACGAAGCCGTGTTCGGTATTAGGATACCATTCGATCCGGTAGCGGACATCGGTTTGGGAAAGGT
>Ga0187827_10007121_pt1 | contig 12526 bp, 11 predicted proteins | sample ETNtaG_39_FD_167969 | JGI IMG/M metagenome (GOLD analysis project Ga0187827, IMG submission 167969) | Marine microbial and viral communities from oxygen minimum zone, Eastern Pacific Ocean - ETNP2014_SV_150_PacBio MetaG (Illumina Assembly) | ecosystem: Environmental > Aquatic > Marine > Hypoxic... | reverse complement strand
TTTCTAATTTTGGCGTATGGACTTTTGGAGTACTTTCTCCAGTTACTAACTTACCTTATGAAAAAAGTTTAAATGGTTTAATAAGTTGCTATTTTTTAGCAATACCCTTTTTTAAAAATACACTTTTTTCTACAATAGTATTTTCTTATGCCACTTACCTTGCAAATCATTTTTATGAAAAAATGGGGCAAAAAAAAATAGCAGAAAAATCTATCAAATAATTGGCGGGCCACGAGGGACTCGAACCCCCAACCTCTGCGTCCGAAGCGCAGCGCTCTATCCAATTGAAGCTAGCAGCCCACAAATCTATTATTCACCAACATTAATTAGTGTACCTTTTTTTCTTGCTCCATAAAAAGCCAAATAAAATATAATAACAGCTGAAGTAAAATAAATTAAATTTAATTTTAATGCAGTTAAAATATTTGAATAATTTACAACGTTATCTAATAAAATAGATCTTACTTCTTCGAATATATAAACCAAAGGTAAGGTTTTAGCTAATACTTGGAGCCAATCCGGTAAAATTGATAATGGATAATAAACACATCCCAAAGGAGCTAATAAGAAAAGTGATGACCAGGCTATGTTTTCAAAAGCAGGACCATATCTCAGAAGTCCAGAGGTAACTAATAGCCCTAACGTAATTCCAAAAAGATATAAGCTCAAAAAAAGCAAAACCAATGAAGGACCCAAGGCAAATATGGAAACACCAAAAAAGGGAGCCGCAAGAAGTACCGCAGGTATTATCCCAATTAGTGTTCTTAGTAAAGCAGTTGCCGTTAGAGCCGTTATAATTTCACTAACTTTCAAAGGAGCAACAAATAAGTTGGTAAAATTTCTGCTCCAAATTTCTTCAAGAAATAACATATTAAAGCTAATACTTGAGCGAAATAAAAAATCATAAAGAATAGCAGAACTTAAGATAATACCTACGGTATGATTATAAAGATCAGTATGTAATGTAAAAAACTTTGAAATAAAACCCCATAGTACTATTTGAATTGTGGGCCAATATATTAAATCTAAAATTCTAGGCAAAGAACTCTTAATTAAATATATATGCCGTAAAGACAGAGCATACATTCTATGAAATTTCATATCATTCTCTCACAATTTTCAGAAACACTTCTTCTAAATTTTTTCTTCCATGTTTGTTGATTAAATCATCACTTGTTCCTTTATCAATTATTTTGCCATTTTTCATCATCATTACTTCATGGCAAAGTCTTTCCACTTCATTCATATTGTGAGAAGCTAACAAAATAGTCGAACCTTTTTTGGAAGCAAAATCTTCAATAAAACCTCTAACATAGTCACCAACATCAGGATCAAGACTTGCTGTTGGCTCATCTAAAAAAAGTATTTCAGGATCATTGATTAAAGCCTTAGCCAAAGACACTCTATTTTTTTGACCTGAAGAAAGTTCGCCGGTTTTTCTTGATCTAAATTCAAATAAGTTTAATTTTTCCATTAAATCATAAATTTTTTCTTTCAAATTTTTTACACCATACAACCTGCCATAAACTTTTAGATTTTCTTCAATTGTTAGTTTCTTTGGTAATTCAATATATGGAGAAATAAAATTCATTTTTTCTAACAAACTTGTTCTATTATTTTCAATGTTTTTATGATTAATAATAATACTTCCTGAGGTGGGCTTTATTAAACCCAACATCATGCCCAAGGTGGTAGTTTTACCACTTCCATTTGGTCCAAGAAGACCGATTATTTTACCTTTATTAATTTTAAAACTTATATTTTTTACAGCCCAAACATTGTCAAATTGTTTGGTTAAATTATTGATTTCAATTGCTGCCGTGTTCATCTATTTGATGCTTTTATTAATCTATCATTAATTGCCAAACCCAAGCCTTGATTGGGTATTCTGCCAACGGCTATAGAACTATACCCCTTTTTTTTTATCAGTCTTAAAATACTAAATAAATTCTTAGCAGCCTCCTTCATATTTCCATTTCTACTTAAAGAGAAGTAATTATTCTTGCTCTTTGCTTTTTCTGAAAATTGAAGAAAAGCTTCATTTTTTTTTGGATACTTGGCGTTTAATCTTACTGGTATTCCTGGAGAATAATGAAGTCCTAATTGTCCAGGAGATTTAATATTTTTTATAAATCTCTTTAATTTTATTTTACAGTGTAATACTTTTTCCAACTGTTCAATGGTAATTCCTCCTGGCCTCAAAATGGAGATCTTATCTGTTAAATCTACAATCGTAGATTCAAGTCCTATTTTAGTTTTTCCGCCATTAAGAATTAATTTAATTTTATTTCCGAATTCATCTTTTACATCTGATGTTGTAACGGGACTTAATTTTGAAGAAATATTCGCACTAGGTGCTGCTAATGGAAAATTTAATTTGGATAATAAATTTTGGGTAATTTTATTTTTTGGAAATCGTACTGCGATAGTTTTTTTATTTGCATTTACATATTTTGATAATTTGGAGTTCTTTTTTTTATTGAGCACAAATGTTAAGGGGCCAGGACAAAATTTTCTATACAATTTATTAAAAGCTCCATTTATTGTGCAATCTTGTTTTAAATCATTGATGCTGTAATAATGAACAATTAAAGGATTTTTTAAGGATCTTTTTTTAAGTGAAAATATTTTTTTTACGGCCTTATTTGAATATGCATTTCCAGCCAAACCATAAACAGTTTCTGTTGGTATAACGACCACATTATTATTTGTTAAATATTTTTTGGCTTTTTCTATATTTGAATGGATATTTTTCATGTATAAATTAGTATGGATATAATATGAATTCTGAAAATATTCCAACTGATATAAAAAACAAGTCTATTGAAGAAGCCCAAAAAGAAGTATCAGAAATAATAGAAATATTGGAAAAAGAGGAAAATCTCGAGAATTCAATAGAAAAATACAATCGTTTGATTTTATTAAATAAATATATTGAACAAAAATTCAAAAATAAATCAAAAAACATATCAAAAAAAAATTTTGAAAACATACAAAATTCCTTATCAAAAAATTAATTTTTTATGTCAGGATTTCAAAATAAAATTAGACAGGTAGCAAAGGATACAGATAAATATCTACATCAATTATTCAAAAATCAGGACGCCAAATCCTATTTACTGAAACCAATGAAATATGGTTTATTTTCTGGTGGGAAAGGATTCAGATCGAAAATCATTGTTGATACAGGAAAAATATTTAATATTGACTATAATTTATTAAAAGCTTTGAGCGCAGCTGTAGAATGCGTTCATTCTTACTCTTTGATTCATGACGATTTGCCATGTATGGACAATGATGACACTCGAAGAGGTAATCTTTCAACTCACAAAAAGTTTGGAGAATCTACAGCTATTTTAACAGGCAATTCTTTGTTAGCTTTAGCTTTCGAAATTCTAAGTGACAAAAAATTAAAAATAAAAAATAAAATTAAAACGGAGTTGATTTATTCTTTAGCTATTTGTTCTGGACATTCTGGTATGGCAGGAGGTCAATATTTAGACTTAAATTTTGAACATAAAAAAATTAACAAATTACAACTAATGGAAATGCAAAATAAAAAAACCGGAAATCTTTTCAGTTTTTGCTGTAGTAGCTCCGCAATAATCAAAGAAAAAAAATTATCTATAAAAAAAGATTTAAGCCAAATAGGATTGCAAATAGGTTTACTTTATCAAATAATTGATGATCTGATTGATTTTGGAGGAGATAGCAGTAAAGTTGGAAAACCAACCAAAAAAGATATTAAGAGAGGTAAGGCAACTTTAATTAATTTGTTAGGCCACAATAATTCGTTGGAATTTGCAGAATCTTTAAAAAATAAACTTGTTAATAAAATAAAGAAATATGGTAGAAAATCCTGTGATTTAATAGAATCACTTGAATATATAGTTCAGAGAGAAGTTTAAATGCAAAATTATAGACTGTTAAATAATATAAATTATCCATCGGATTTAAAAAAACTAAATGTAGAAGAGCTCAAAGAACTAGCAGCGGAACTGAGAACAGAATTAATTGATGTAGTTTCCGAAACAGGCGGTCATTTGGGAGCCGGACTTGGTGTTATAGAACTTACAATAGCTCTTCATTATATTTTTGATACACCAAAAGACAAATTAGTTTGGGATGTGGGTCATCAATCTTATCCACATAAAATTTTAACAGGAAGAAAAAATGAGATTAGAACTCTAAGACAAGGGAATGGTCTTTCAGGTTTTACCAAAAGATCTGAAAGTGAATACGATACATTTGGAGCCGGTCATAGTTCAACTTCAATATCTTCTGGTTTGGGAATAGCTGTAGCAAAAAGTTTATCAAATAATCAGAACAATGTTATTGCTGTTATAGGTGATGGAGCAATGAGCGCAGGTATGGCGTATGAGGCTATGAATAATGCTGGTATTACAAAATCAAAATTAGTCGTTATTTTGAATGACAACGATATGTCTATAGCAAGACCCGTAGGAGCCATGAGTTCTTATTTAGCAAGATTATTATCTGGAAAAATTTATTTTGGTTTTAGAAAAGCAATCAAGTTGATTACATCTTCTTTTTCAGAACAATTCAGCAATAAAGCCCACAAAGCTGAAGATTTTTTGAAGGGTATGGTAACAGGTGGTACATTATTTAGTGAACTTGGATTTTATTATATTGGTCCAATTGATGGACATAATTTGGAAGCATTATTGCCAGTATTGAAAAATGTTAAAAATTCTAAACATAAAGGACCTATTTTGATACACACAATTACCAAAAAGGGAAAAGGGTATGAACCTGCAGAGAAGGCAAGAGATAAGTATCATGGTGTTTCCAAATTCAATATAATTACTGGAGAGCAAAAAAAATCATCTTCAAAAATCCCTTCTTTCACAAAGATTTTTGCAGATACTTTAATTCAACATGCTGAGAAGGATACTAAAATAATTGGAATAACCGCGGCAATGCCATCGGGTACCGGAATGGATTTATTTGGTAATAAATTTCCAGATAGAATGTTTGATGTTGGCATTGCAGAACAACATGCCACAACATTTGCGGCTGGCTTAACAACCGAGGGCTATAAACCTTATGTAGCGATTTATTCAACTTTCCTTCAGAGAGCGTTTGATCAGGTAGTTCACGATGTAGCAATCCAAAGTTTACCTGTTAGATTTGCCATTGATAGAGCGGGACCGGTTGGAGCAGACGGCTCCACTCATGCTGGTTCTTTCGATATTGCGTATCTTACAACACTACCGAATTTTGTTGTTATGGCAGCAAGTGATGAAGCAGAATTAGTTAGAATGATAAATACTTCGACAATTATAAACAATAAACCTTGTTCTTTCAGATACCCTAGGGGAAATGGTTTTGGTGCAACTCTACCAAATATTACCGAAATGATTTCCGTTGGAAAAGGAAGAATTGTAAAAGAAGGAAAAAATGTTGCAATTTTAAATTTAGGAGCAAGACTACAAGAATGTTTAAAAGCATCTGAATTACTTAATCAAAAAGGAATTTCAGTTACAGTTGCGGATATGAGATTTGCAAAACCTATCGATCAAGATTTAATTTTAGAATTATGTTTAAATCATGAAGCATTAATAACTATCGAAGAAGGTTCGATTGGTGGATTCGGATCTCATGTAATGCAATTCTTATCAAACAGAGGAATATTTGATAAAGGAATAAAATTAAGATCTATGATTTTACCAGATATTTTTATTGATCAAGATACACAGGAAAATATATATAAAAAAGCCGGACTGGATTCTACATCTATTGAAAAAAAAGTTTTAGAAGCTTTAAAATCTAATATTGTATTGTCCAAGGTAAAATCAGTGAGCTAAATTTATTCACACTGAGCTTTGTTCATTAGATAATGATCTAACAGGACACAATTCATCATAGCTTCACCAATAGGAACAGCTCTTATTCCAACGCATGGGTCATGTCTGCCTTTAACAGAAATTTCAGTGTTTTTGCCTTTTTTATTTACCGTTTTTTTGCTTAGCAATATAGAAGAAGTTGGTTTGACCGCAAAAGATACGATTATATCTTGACCAGATGAAATTCCTCCTAAAATTCCTCCTGCATTGTTAGATTTGAAAATAATTTTTTTTCCCTTTTGTCTAATTTCATCAGAACTCTCTAGTCCGCTTAGTAAAGCAGAATATATTCCCGATCCAATGTTTACTCCTTTGACTGCGTTTATACTCATTAATGCCGCAGTAATATCTGCGTCTAATTTTGAGTAAATAGGCGCACCCAAACCAATTGGTATTCCAGATGCTTTAATTTCGATAATTGCTCCACAAGATGAACCTGATTTTCGAATACCTAAAAGATACTTTTCCCACAATTTTACTACTGACTTATCGGGACAAAAGAAAGGATTTTTTGAAATTTCTTTATCTTTCCAATTTTTAATATTACATCCTAGCAAACCTAACCGAGTGACCGCACCGATAACTTTAAATTTTTTCCCCCAATTTTTTTGCAATACTTTTTTTGCAATTGCTCCAGCCGCAACTCTTGAAGCTGTTTCTCTAGCTGATTGACGTCCTCCACCCCTGTAGTCTCTAATTCCATATTTTTTAAAATATGTATAATCAGCATGACCTGGTCTGAATTTATCTTTAATCGTTTCATAATCTCTTGAACGTGCATCTTTATTATAAATAATCATGGAAATAGGTGTTCCAGTAGTTTTTCCATCGAATAAACCTGATAAAATTTGTACTTCATCGGATTCTTTTCTTTGACTGGTAAATTTTGATTTACCCGGTCGTCTCCTATTCAAATCTTTTTGCACATCTTTTTCGTTGAGAGCGATGTTTGGAGGGCATCCGTCCACAACACAGCCAATTGCCGGACCATGGGACTCTCCCCAAGTCGTGAAACGAAACATCTTTCCAAAAGTATTAAATGACATTTTTTTATATTATATTATATAAGACATTTTAGCCAAATTATGAATGAAAAAAATTCTTTAGGATTAGATAAGTGCTTTTTGGATTTTGACAGTCCATTCGAATTATTTAAAAACTGGATGAAAGAGGCAATAAAAAATGAGATTAACGATCCAAATGCTTTGTCTTTGGCAACAACTGATAAATCTGGAAAACCTTCCGTTAGGATGGTTTTATTAAAAGGAATTAACGAAGAAGGATTTATTTTTTATACAAATTTAAAAAGTAAAAAGAGTTTGGATTTAAAAGAAAACCCTCAAGCGTCAATGTGCTTTTATTGGAAAAGCTTGTTTCGCCAGATAACAATAGATGGAGTGGTTGATAAAGTCACCGATCAAGTTGCCAACCATTACTTTAATAGTCGTATTTATGATAGTCGAATTGGTGCATGGGCATCTAACCAATCAGAGGTTTTGCAAAACAAAGAAGAATTATTAGGAAAAATTGAAAAATATAAAAAAAAGTTTTCGAATCAAAAAAATATTCCAAGACCTCCTCATTGGTCAGGTTGGTGTTTAATACCAGATAGCATTGAATTTTGGCTAAGAGGTGAAAATAGAATTCACGAAAGATTAAAATACAACAAAGTAAATGATGGTTGGAAAAAGATATTGCTTTATCCTTAGAAAGATCGTTCCAAGCTAAAGGAAATTAAATTTTCTAATATGCTTTTTTCCTTAGAAGGTCCGAATATACTTAAAGAATTTAAAGCTAAATTTACAAAATGTTCTGCTCTTTTGTGACATTGATGAATGACCTTATATTTTGAAATTAATTTTAATATCATCTTAAAATCTTCTTCACTTCTCTCATCTTGTTTAAAAATTTTTTTTAATAATTTTTTTTCATTAATACTGGCTCGTTGATAAACAAGTATTGATGGCAATGTTACTTTTCCTTCGAAAAAATCATTGCCAATTTTTTTTCCAAATAAGTTTAAATTCGAATTATAATCCAATGTGTCATCAGCTATTTGAAACGTAAGTCCTAAATTTTTTCCATAAAATTGCAATGAATCCTTTTCTTTGTTATTTTTGTTTGTAATTATTCCGCCAACTTTTGTTGCTGCCGCAAAAAGAGCTGCAGTTTTTGAACTTATTATTTTTAGATAAATTTCCTCCAACATATCAATTTCACCCTTGTGCTGTAATTGCAACACTTCACCTTGAGCAATTTTTGATGAAGTTGAAGATAAAAGTTTTAATACCTCATGATCGTTGTCCTCAACCATGATTTCAAAACATCGACTTAATAAATAATCTCCTACCAATATAGAAGATTGATTGCCCCAAATTTTATTTGTTGTTTTTTTTCCTCTTCTGATCGTACTTTTATCTATAACATCATCATGCAAAAGGGTTGCACTATGAATCAATTCGACGCAGGCAGCTAAATTTATATCTCTAAGACCCTTTGAGTATCCGCAAAGCTTAGAACATCCTAAAGTTAAAAGGGACCTAATTCTTTTACCACCTGAACGCAAATGGTGAACAACCATTCGGTCAATCAAATCAACATCACTTTCTAATCTCGATTTTATTTTTTCTTCAACTAGAGAGATTTTTTGATCAACCAAAGATTTCAAATCATTGTAACAATCATCAATTTTTCTTTTTAGCTGAATTACAGTACCCATATATTCAATAAAAATAATACATTAAAAAATATTTACTTACATCGTAATTGACGCACCTTGTCTATTCAACCTCAGGTAGCTTAATGCTTTACTTAAAACTTAAAAGGTTTTAAAAAATGATATATTAAACAATCATTCATAATTAGCATGTTTTCATTTTTTAAAAAAATCATAAAAAGCATATTCTCATATTTTAAAGACAAAAAAACCGTCTCTCATATTAGATTAAGCGGTGTAATTGGAAATGTTGGAAAATTTAAACAGGGAATAGATTTTTCCAGTCAGGAGGAAGTAATCAAAAAAGCTTTTTCAGTTGAAAAGATTGAAGCGGTAGCTATCTCAATAAATTCACCGGGGGGTTCTCCTGTTCAATCACATTTGATTTATAGCTATGTGAGAAAAATGGCCAAAGAAAAAAATGTCAAAGTGTTAGTTTTTGCCGAAGATGTGGCAGCATCTGGAGGATATTTAATTGCATGTGCTGGGGATGAAATTTATGCTAATTCAAGTTCAATTATTGGTTCCATAGGAGTTATTTATTCTTCTTTTGGATTACAAGAACTAATTAAGAAAGTAGGAATTCAAAGAAGAATATACACTGCGGGCAAAAATAAAAGCACTCTTGATCCATTTGTCGATGAAAAAAAGGAAGATATAGAAAGGTTAAAGAAAATTCAGTTAGATCTTCATGCTGATTTTATCAAGGTGGTAGAAGAAAGCAGATCATCTAAACTAAAAAAGAAAGAAAACACAGATCTTTTTACGGGCGAATTCTGGTCAGGCTCTAAGTCAAAAGAATTAGGTCTGATTGATGACTTAGGTAATGCAGATGAAATACTTAAAGAAAAATTTGGTGAAGATGTTGTCATCAAAAAATTTGAAAAACCAAAGGGTTGGCTCAGTAAAAAAATATCCGGAAGTAGTGAAAATCAAATTGAAACATTGGTTCAGCTGTTAGAAGAAAGATCTATCTGGCAAAAATATGGTCTTTAATGAAAAAAAAAAAAAATAATAAAAAAAAAATAATAAAAAAAAATATATCAGTCCAGAAATTTCAAGATACAATATTAAATTTACAGAAGTATTGGGGTAACAATGGGTGTGTAATTTTGCAGCCATATGATATGGAGGTTGGAGCCGGAACCTTTCATCCCGCAACCACCTTAAGATCTCTAGGAACAAAACCTTGGCGAGCTGCTTACGTACAACCTTCTAGACGTCCATCAGATGGAAGATACGGTGATAATCCAAATAGATTACAACATTACTATCAATTTCAAGTTATAATTAAACCCTCGCCCAAAGAGATAAAAAAACTTTATTTAAAAAGTTTATCAGCTATCGGAATAAATTATAAAGATCATGATATCAGATTTGTTGAAGATGATTGGGAAAGTCCAACTTTAGGTGCGGCAGGCCTTGGATGGGAAGTTTGGTGTGATGGTATGGAAATTACTCAATTTACTTACTTTCAGCAAATGGCTGGTATCGAATGCAAACCAGTATCTGTTGAGTTAACTTATGGATTGGAAAGAATATGCATGTTTACACAAAAAAAAAACAATGTATTCGATCTTTTATGGAATGACACTGGGGTAAAATATAAAGATGTTTTTTATCAATCAGAAAAAGAATTTTCAGCGTATAATTTTGAACACGCCAATACAGATTTTTTGTTCAAGATTTTTGAAATGGTAGAAATCGAATGTAAATTATTACTAGATAAAAAATTGTCATTACCGGCTTACGACCAATGTTTAAAAGCTAGCCATGTTTTTAACCTATTAGATTCCAGGCGAGCCATTGGTGTGGCACAAAGAGCTGGCTACATTTCAAGAATTAGAGATTTGGTTAAACAAGCGGGATCTGTTTGGTTAGAAACCCAAATATAGCTGATGTCCGAACTATTTTTAGAGTTGTTTAGTGAAGAAATGCCTTCTAAATTACAAAAAAATGCTAGGGAAGGTATACTAAAACTTTTTACTGAAAGCTTTGATAAGCTAGATATTAATTTTAAATCAAAAAAATCTTACTCTACGCCAAAAAGATTAGTTTTTTTCTTTGATGGAATACCAGAAAAAATAGAAAAAAAAGGAATGACCATTAAAGGCCCCAAAGTAGACGCTCCCGCTATTGCTTTAGAAGGTTTTATAAAGTCAAATAATATAAATCGTGCAGAAGTTTTTGAACAAAGCATAGAAAAAGGTAGGTTTTTTTTTGCAAAAATTAGTCCAAAAATTATCCTGGCTAAACAAGAACTGACTAAAATAATTCCAGATATTTTAAATAAATATTCTTGGAAAAAATCCATGAGATGGGCAGATCATAGTTTAGTCTGGGGAAGACCATTAAAATCAATTTTAGCCTTATTTGATAATCAGGTAATTCAATTTAGTTTTCATCATTTACAAAGTAATAACTTTACATTTTCAGATGAAATTATTGAGGAAGGGCAAAAAAAAATAAAAAATTTTACATCTTACTTAAAATTATTAGACCACAAAAAAATCATTTTAGATCAGAATCTCAGAAAGCAATTGATCATAAAACAAATAGATAAAGTTTGCAGGAAAAGGAAGTTAAAAAAAAAATTAAACGAAAAATTATTAGATGAAGTAGTTGATCTTGTTGAAAAACCAAATGTTCTAGTAGGTAAATTTAATATGTCCTTTTTGAATATACCAAAAGAAATATTGATTACTTCTATGCAGCAGCATCAAAAATATTTTCCTCTATTTAATCAGGAAGATAATTTAACCAATATTTTTATTATTGTAACAAATTTAGAAGATAAAAAAGGACTTGTTAAGATCGGAAATGAAAGAGTAATTTCGGCTAGATTATCAGATGCAAAATTTTTTTGGGAAAAAAATAAAGCTCAAAGTTTAGTTAAACAAGTTGGCAATCTTAAATCAATTAATTATTTTTCAAGATTAGGAACCATGTTTCATAAAGTTCAAAGAATTAGAAAACTTGGGACAATGATTGCCGATCAACTTGATCTAAATAAAGAAAAAGTAGAAATTTCAGCTTCGATTTGTAAAGCAGATCTTCTTTCAGATTTAGTAGGCGAATATCCTGAACTTCAAGGTATTCTAGGCAGCCATTTTGCTAACGTCCAAGGATTTGATGACGACATTTCTATGGCAATTAGGGAGCATTATCTACCTTTAGGATTGGATGGCAAAATACCCAAGAAACCCATTAGTGTTGCCGTCTCTGTTATAGATAAAATAGATACTCTTGTTGGTTTTTTTGGAATTGGTGAAAAACCTACGGGTTCCAAAGATCCTTTTGCATTGAGGAGAACCGCTTATGGACTTTTGAGGATTATCATTGAAAATAATTTGTCTATTCAATTGAAAAACTTAACAAATTACTCAAATACTCTTTACCTAGAGCAGGGTTTCAAATTTCCAAATCAATTAAACTTAAATGTAATAACTAATTTTTTGAGAGATAGACTGAGAAATTATCTGAAAGTAAAAAAAGTAAGACATGATATTATTGAAGCCGTTGCGTCCCCACAAGTTTCCGATGATTTTGTTTCATTATACAAAAAATGTCTAACTCTTAATAAATATTTGAAAAAAGATTTGGGAAAAAATATATTAACGACCTACAAAAGAGCATCAAATATTTTGGATCAAGAAAAGAAAACAATTAATTCAAAAATTACAGGAGAACCTAATTCAATTTTATTTAATAAAGGTGAAGAAAAACTTCTTTTTGATCAAATAAATGAAGTTAGGAAATATTTTTCTAGTGTGATAAAAAATGAAAATTACGAAAAAACATTAGAGATCTTGTCCAGTGCAAAAAAAACTACAGATAATTTTTTTGAAAATGTTGTAGTTAACGATGAAAATGAAAATATGAAGAAAAATAGGCTTGAATTATTAGAAATGTTTTGTAACACTTTTGATAATTTCATTGATTT
>Ga0187827_10007119_pt1 | contig 12527 bp, 12 predicted proteins | sample ETNtaG_39_FD_167969 | JGI IMG/M metagenome (GOLD analysis project Ga0187827, IMG submission 167969) | Marine microbial and viral communities from oxygen minimum zone, Eastern Pacific Ocean - ETNP2014_SV_150_PacBio MetaG (Illumina Assembly) | ecosystem: Environmental > Aquatic > Marine > Hypoxic... | reverse complement strand
GGCTTCCAACAACGGCCAAATCATCAAATCGGGGCTGCCGAATGACCGCAGAGCAAAATTCCTTCCATCGGTGGTCGGGTTCGCCTACGATTTGCTACGATACGAATGCTATCTGGGAAATATCGGTGAATATGGCTTTGCCGTTCCGGCTGACGATTTTCATGGTCGACAAACGGCTAATGGTTCGAGCCACCGTTTCACGAGTGGTATGGGCACCGTTTGCGATAATGCTTTGAGAGGGGCAGGGGTCAATCACCAGTTCTTTTTGGCTTTCCGTTTTGTATTTTGCCAGACGCAGCAATTCCAAGCACACCCTCTCCTGCGCTCCCAACGAAACGACATCGAAAATCTGCTCGTCGCACATGCGAATAATGCCCGACATTTTTTCCAGCAATGAAAGCGCTATGTTCGGCTCTGAGATGAGCAGGCTCTTGAAGTCCCGGGCGGCAAGAGTGGCGACCTGGCATGATGTTTCGGCGACGATGGTGGCAGACCTGTTCTTTCCATCAATGGCGGCCAATTCTCCAAATACACTTCCTTCGCCCAGCCGGGCGAAGGAAATGGCGCGACCGGTAATGGTGTAATTCAGAACGTGAACGGATCCTGACGTGAGAAAGTAAACGTTCGTACTTTCTTCTCCATATTCGATAATTGTCTCCCCGGCCAGATAGCTCTCCCAATCACACTTTTCGGCAAGGGATCGGAGAGAATCCGATGTCAGTGATCGAAACATGAATATCGAACTCAGCGAATGACCGATGCCGCCGCCGGCGGTCGCGGAGCCAATGGCCTTTGCCAGGTGACTGCTTGTTTCCTGTTGTGACATGGCGGTTGGTTTTCTTGCTTAATGATCAAAGGGGTGGATGTCGAAGGCCGGGGTGCCCCAAGGGAGAGGCGGGGAGGCCCCCGTTAGCGGAACAGAGCCAGGATGCTGGTCGGTCCGGCGTTGGCGATCGAGAGTGCCTGGACGCCGAGCTGCTGCTTGATCTGCAAGGACTGCAGCGCGGCGCTTTCCTCGGCCAGATCGGCGTCGACCAGGTTGCCCACGCCCTGCTTGAGGATGTCGACCAACTGGACGGTGAACTCGGCCTGGATCTCGACCCGCTTGGCCGAGGAGCCCAGACTGGCCAGCGCGTTCGAGACCGTCACGATGGCCGTGTCGACGTCTTCCAGGGCCTGGCTGGCACCGGTGCTCAATTCGCTGGTGCTGACGCCGATGGAGGAAGTGTTCAGTTCCTGGGCGGCCACCGAAATGGTGCTGCCTTCGACGGTGCTGAGAACGCTCAGCGCACTGGCGCTCGAGGTGATCAGGTTCTTGCCGTTGAACTCGGCGGTCTCGACGATCGTCGTCAGCTGGTTGCGCAACGAGGTAAACTCGTTTTGCAAGGCATCCTTGGAATCGGTATCGAGGCCGGCCTGATTGGCCTGCACCACCTTGGCCTTCATCTCGGTCAGCAGGTCCGAGACCGCCTGGCCGGCCGAGATGGCCACGTTGACGGTGGCCTCGCCCATGGACAGCGCGGTCTTGACAGCGTTCATGCCGGCAATGTCGCCGCGCATGTTCTGGGCAATGGCGAAAGTCGCGGCATCGTCCTTGGGGCCATTGACCCTGAGGCCCGTGGTGATGCGCAGCTGGGTGGTTTCGAGGCTCTGGCTGGTTTTGCTGAGATTCTGCAGGGCGGCCATGGCGCCCGAATTGGTATTGATCGACATAACCATCTGCCGGTCTCCTCATTCTAAGACAATCGTGAAAGCATTTTGCTCACAGACCAAGTCGGCCCAGGCTCTAGGAAGCAACCGACATGCCACCGGTGAGATTTTCTGGAAAACCTCTCGACGTTAGGCTATCTTATTGAAAAATAATAAATATATTTTAGCGCATTGAATTCCAAATGGCCCGTCCAGGTGGGAAGAAATTGCCCTGACGGCAATATCTGCCGCCGCCTGGGCAAGTTTTTCCGGGCCCTCCATGGCGATCTCGGGGTGCCTTGGGATTGATCGTCGGGATTTGCAGGACTTTGTGACGCAATCTGCTCGCAGCCACACTATATGGTAGCTCAGCCTGAGCTGAGGTGCTATATTTTGTGCAGATGACTGTCTTTCTCTGCCAGGCAGCATCCGGTGGGGCCGCAATGCAGATGATTGCGAAAGGCCAGTGGATTTTGCCCGAGGTCAGCGAAGGATCGAGTCTTGATAGGGGGGCACTTCGGGACGCGCTTCCGGACGCTTAAGATCGTTGCCTCGGCGCACCGTGAGAAATCCTGCAACCAAATGGGCCACCGCGATGTGGGTCGGCCTGACAGCTCTTGTGGGCGTCCCACTGAGCCCTTGTTCCAAAACGCGAGCGCGGCGCAAAGACTAATCGAGGCAAACTCGGCAACGAAGTTAATGTTTCCAAAGCCACGATCTAGTAGATAATCGTTAAATAAGATGGGAATGACCATAATACCGGTTAAAGAAACTAAAGATACAGCATGAATAAAGTTGTCGATTGCTTCTGGGTGTATCGCTCGGGAATTGCAATAGAACACCAGCAGTAACGAGGCATGTAGAATTGCCAAGGCACCGTATTTTGGATCGGGAGACCATAGCAGGGATAATCCCATCCACCCAAATATCAGAAAGATTATTACATCAATCTCATTAATTCTTATCCTAACCGTTTGAATTCTTTGGAGCAAAATAAACAGGTTTGTCAAAATGGCGACACCCGATAGCGCCACCCATTTTGTCTCGTCGAAATTTCTGATGGTGAAAGAGCCGCCGGCAATGGTGCCGGAGTTGGAGTAAAAAACCAACACCACCAGTCCCAGGATCGCCCCGAGGATTGCCGGAACAACCGTCGCTGTGGTTTGGCGAGACCGAGTTGCGGTCACCTTGAATCCTTCACCTTTGTCGGGATGGTACAGCCCCCTTCCGGCCGCCGCGGCGCCCGATAAGGCTCCCAATGCGTTGGTTGACAAGCCATGCCGACCCTCAGAGTTCGCCGCTCCAGGAACGATCAGCAAGATCGAGCCGCAGGCTAGCACGATCTCAGCTTCGAGCAATTGCCAATAATCGTCATGCGCGCTAACGTTGCCGGACCTAAAGAGGCCGATCCGTGGAGCAACTGCCGCCTGCGGGGCGTTCGCCAGGGTGGCGCACCTGTTGTTACTATGGGGCCAGTGTGAGTAAGCTGTTCGGGAAGCGGCTTTGCCATTTCCCCCATCATCAAAAGCCGCATTAGCTAGAGTTGGTCATGTTTAGATACGCAATTGCCATCATGGCCACGCTGGGTGTCATTAATGGTGCCAGCGCAGAAAAGTTTGACACCGGACATGACTTGGAGGTGGCTTGTCGGGGTGCGGTCGAGATAATCGAGAAGGAGGCCAGCCTGGTTGGCTCCGATGGCTTCCGGGTTGGAGCGTGTGTTGGTTACATCAAAGGTACAATAGATACCATTTCCACTCTGTATCCACCAAAAGACAAGTGGCTGTGTTTACCAAATATCATGACTCCCACTAAAACCATAAAAGAGGTCATTCAATACGTCGAGAGTAATCCGAAAAGCAGACAATATCCGGCAGCTCGTTTGGTTGTAATGACCATGTGGAAAAATTGACGATGTCCAGCGAAAACACGGCAATAATGAGTGGAATAACGCGGTGTTGATACGAAACGGTTTGATAATTTGTCTGGCGTATCTCGTTTGCTATCCCTCTACCGCTTACTGCCAGTCAGAGGCATTAACCAAGGCCTATGAGCAGAGCCTGAAATATTACTCCGAGGGCCGCCATGAGCAGGCTACGCCTTATGCCGAGAAGGCTCTGACGCTGGGCGAAAGTGAGTTCGGTCCCGATCACCTATTCACAGCCGAACAACTCAACAATCTGGCAACCATCTATCAAGCTCAAGACCGGTACGAATTGGCACAACCGCTTTACCAGAGAGCCCTAGACATTCGGGAAAAGGCGTTGGGTCCGGAGCATCCTGTCGTGGCCCAAACCCTCAACAATTTGGCGACACTATACTACTTTCTGCACCTCTATCCTGAGGCTGAACCACTTTACCAACGCTCTCTTGCCATATGGGAAAAGACCTATGGGGCGGAACACCCCCAGGTGGCGACGGGAACAAACAATTTGGCTGCGCTCTACTTCATCCAGAAACGATTTGAAGATGCCGAACCTCTTTTTCTGCGTTCGTTGGAGATCCGGGAAAAGATTCTGGAATCAGGCCATCCGGAAATTACCCAAAGTCTAATTAATTATTCGGCGGTTTTGCGTAAGACAGGGCGCTCGGTCGAAGCAAGAAAAATTGAAGCCAGGCTCAGGGAGCTTATGAGCAAGAAGAAGTAGACCGACCCGGGAAAACCGAACCGCCAAGCCCAAGTGCCGTGAGCCGGATGCCCCGCGCGCGCGGCGCCGGTTGGCGCTATTTCTTGTACCAGAAGGTGTCGGGGCGATAGAGGCCGAACTGGGCTCCGGGATCCCAGTTGTAGACGCCTTCCTCGGGCAGGTTCATCAGGTCGGCCCGCACCACCACCGGTTGCCTGACGCCGGCCACCATGCCGATGGTGAAGATCTCGCTGGCATGGATCTCCAGCATGCGCCGCCAGATCTTGGCCCGCGCCGGGTCGTCGACGGCCAGCAGCCAAGCCTGGTTGAGTTCGGCCAGTTCCTGCGCCGCCGCCATGTCGGGCGCCTCGCCGGCGGCGCCGGAGGTCTCGAAGTGCTGCCCCCACTTGGGCCATTGCAGGCTTTGTTGCGTCGTCGGCGCCAGCTCGGCCGGGCTCATGGCCGGTGTCGCCAGGCCGTTCTCCAAACCCGACCAGATCGACATCACCGTTTCGCCGGAAAAGATGCGGTTGCGGAAGACCTCGCGCTGCGAGGGCTTGGTAAAGAGCTTGATGCCGATCTCGGCCCAGTTGGTGCGCACCAGTTCGAGCACGTCGGTCTGCTCCGTCTCCTCGCCCGCCGTCTCGACGATGATGTGCAAGGGCCGGCCATCAGGCAAAAGCCGCGTCCCTTCGTCGTCGCGCTTCTTGAGGCCCAGCTTGTCGAGCAGCTGGTTGGCCGCCTTCGGGTCATAGCGCGCCGAGGCCTTGGCGTAAGCCTCGACATAGAGCGGGCTATCGGGCAGCACCGTGTTGGCGTGTTCCAGCGCCAGGCCGAAATAGAGCGCCTGGTTGATCATCTCGCGCTCGATGCCCAGCGACAGAGCGCGGCGGAAATCGCGCTGGCGCAGGAGCTTGCGCCACACCGGGTCGTTGACGTTGAGGTTGGGATAGAGCGCCAGATGCGCCCCCTTGGCGGTGCGCCACAAAAGCACCCGGAAGCGGCCGCGCTTTTCGTTCTCCTTGAGGAAGGTGTAGTCCTTGAGGAAGATGTTGCGCGACTGCAGGTCGGCCTCGCCGGCACCGGCCTTGGCCGGGATCAGCTTGCCGTCCGAGGTGGAGAAGATCAGCCGGTCGAGGTAGGGCAACTGGTGCCCCTGCTTGTCGAGGCGGTGGAAGTAGGGGTTGCGCCGGCCCACGAAACGCGTGGCCGGCGGCCGCGTCACGTTCATCCAGGGCTGCAGCGTCGGCAGGTCGGGATTGTCGAACTTGTAGAGGTTGTCCTTGCGGTTGTGCAGCGCCGCCCAGTTGCGTTGCTTGGCCGCCCGGGCCTTGGCCGCCAGGTCCTCGGCCTTGGCATAACGGGCGTGGAATTGCTTGAGGTAATGGGCCGGGCGGTAGATGAAGAGCGGCGAGGCGCCGGCCAGGCGGGGCAGGAAGAAGGGATTGGGCTTGGACCAGCTGTAGCGCACCGTGGTCTGGTCGACGATCTCGAAGCGCGGTGGCTGGCCCGCTACCAGCAGCGATCGCGGCGGCCCCGAGGGCGAGAGCTGTGGATTGTTGGCGACGTCCTGCCAATAGTAGCGAAAATCCTCGCTGCTGAAGGGTTGGCCATCGGACCAGCGGTGGCCGCGGCGCAGCGAGAGCGTGAAAATGCGCCCTTCCTTGACGCTGACGGCCTTCAATAGATCAGGCTTGATAGCGAAGCTGCGATCGTAGCCGACCAGCCGGGAGTAACCATAGACCACCATCAGCCTGAGGTCCTTCGAGCGGCTGATCAGCATCCTCAGGTCGCCGCCGTGGCGGCCCGGCTGAAGGCCCTCGGCGGCCAGGTCGACGATCGCCGGCTCGGCCGGCAGGCGTTCGGCCAGCGCCGGCAGTTCGCCGCGGGCCACGGCCTCCGCCAGTGCCGGCGTCTCGATCAGCTTGGCCGCCTCAACCTCCCCCAGGGCCAGCCCCAACGCCAACAGCGCCGCCACCACCTTCTTCACCACGTTCATGCCAACAGGCTCCCTGCCTCTTGTTCGCTGACCGCCGCGCGCACGAAATGGCCGGCGCCCAGGTCGACCAAACGCGGCTGGCGCTCATCGTCGACGGTGAAGGGCGGCTGCCAGGCGCCGGGATCGGAGCAGCGCCCGGCCATCAGCGCCGTCAGGTCGAGCCGGCTGTCGGGGTCCGGCTTGGGCACGGCGCTCAGCAGCGCCTTGGTATAGGGATGCACCGGATCCTTGAACAATACCTCGCGCTCGGCCATCTCGACCAGCCGGCCGCTGCACATCACGGCGATGTGGTCGGCGATGTAATCGACCACGGCCAGATTGTGCGAAATGAACAGGTAGGTCAGCCCGAGCGAGGATTGCAGGTCCTTCAACAGGTTGAGCACCTGGGCCTGGATCGAGACGTCGAGCGCCGACACCGGCTCGTCGCAGATCAACAGATCAGGCTGTAGCGCCAAGGCCCGGGCGATGCCGATGCGCTGGCGCTGGCCGCCCGAGAAGCTGTGGGGATAGCGCCTGAGGAAGCGCACGTCGAGGCCCACCACGTCCATCAGCTCGCGCACCCGCTGGTGGCGTTCGTCCTCGTCGCCGATGCGGTGGATGACCAGGGGCTCGCTGACGATGTCGTAGACGGTCATGCGCGGATTGAGCGAGCCGAAGGGGTCCTGGAAGATGTACTGAACCTTGCGCCGGTAATCGAAGAGCCGCCGCCCCCGAAGTCCCAGCACGTCGACCGCCGTGCCGCGGTCGTTGTAGATCACTTCGCCGGCGTCGGCGCTCAGCGCCCGGATGATCATCTTGCTGGTGGTGGTCTTGCCGCAGCCCGATTCGCCCACCAATCCCAGGCACGTGCCGCGGCCGACGCTGAAGCTGACGTCGTCGACGGCGACCTGTCTGCCGCCCGGCCGCGAGCCCAGGATCGTGGCGCGGCGGGTGGTGAAGCTCTTGCTTAAGCCCCGCACCTCGAGCAGCGGCGCCCGGCGTTCCGCTTTGCCGTCCCAGGGCTCGGTGGGGGATTCACCATGGGGTTCGTCCCGACGCATCAGGGCACTGCCTTGCGAGCGGATCTCGCGGATCGGCACCAGGCGTTCGCCGGCTTTCATGTCAAAGCGCGGCACGGCATGCAGCAGCGCCTTCATGTAGGGATGCCCGGCCTGGCGGAAGACGTCGTCGCGCCGGCCCCGTTCCATGACCTCGCCCTGGTACATCACCACGATCTCGTCGGCCACATTGGCCACCACGCCCAGATCGTGGGTGATCATCAGGATGGCCATGCCAAGCTCGGCCTGAAGATCGCCGATCAGCTTGAGGATCTGGGCCTGGATGGTGACGTCGAGGGCCGTCGTCGGTTCGTCGGCGATGAGGATGGCGGGGCGGCAGATCAGCGCCATGGCGATCATGGCGCGTTGCCGCAGTCCGCCGGAAAGCTCGAAGGGGTAGCTGTGGATGGCCTGGGCCGGATCGGGAAACCCGACCAGCCCGAGGATCTCGCGGCTGCGTTGCCGGGCCGTGGCGGCGTCGACGTGGCCGTGCAACAGCAGCGCCTCGGCAATCTGGTTGCCCACCGTGTGCAACGGCGACAGCGAGGTCATGGGCTCCTGGAAGATGACCGAGATGCGGTTGCCGCGCAGCATGCGCAAGGGCCGTCCGTCGGGCTCCAGCTTGGCGATGTCGACGAAGTTGCCGGGCTTGTCGGGATCGAAGAAGAGTATCTCGCCGGCCGTGATGCGGGCCGGCTTGGGCAGAATGCCGAGAATGGCCTGCGACACCACCGTCTTGCCCGAGCCCGATTCGCCGACCAGCGCCACGGTCTTGCCCTGGGGGATGCGGAAGGAAACCCCGTCGACGGCCTTGATGATGCCCTCGGGAACGCGGAATTCGACCTTCAGGTCGCGCACCAGCAGCACGTTGCCCATCAGCCGCCCTCCGCGGCCGGGCCGGCCGGGCTCATGAGGCCGTGGCGCTGCAGATTGTCGATGGTGGAGGGGCTGAAGCTCAGGTCGCGCCGGCCGGCGGCGGCCAGGGCCTGGGCCGTGATCTCGCTGAAGCCCTCGAGCGCCGAATCGATTTTCAGCGCGCGACCGCCGCCCGCCAGCTTCAATTGCAGCCAGCCCTGTTCGCCGTCGCGCCGGGTCGAATAGTAGCGCAGGCTGAAATCCCCCAGTTCGGCCCAGGCGATTTCACGCGGCCAGGGCCCCAGAGCCCGGATACCGCTGTCGCCGACCTCATAGCGGGTGGCCTGGCGTAGCGCCGTGCGCAGTGCGAAAAGAGCAAAGAGAATGGCCATTCCCCCCAACAACATGCTGACCACCGGAATAGGTCCCGCCAACCAGAGCGGCGCCAGCGTCAATATCATCCCTGCCCCCGCCCGCAGGTAATCGGCGACCAGCGCCCTCGGGGGGTAGCGGTGTTGCGTCACCGGCCCAGACTAAACGCATCGACTGGCGAGAGCCAGTGGGCAGCGCGGTGGCCGTCGAGCGCCTCCTTGAGGTTGGCGAGAAAATCCCACAGCGCCTCGTCGTGTCGCGCGTGGTGGCTCAGGATCCCGGTCGGCTCGTCGGCGTCGGCCCGGCCGCCGCGCCGCGCCGCCAGGTGTCCGACCAGGCTCTCGAGCACCGGGCGCTGGCCCAGAAAACCGCCCCCATGCCAGGCCACCGGATCGACGTGAGTGTTGATTTCCACCAGGCCGGCCACCGGGAATTCCCGGTGGCGCGGGGCAAACCGCGAGAGGCCGCGAAAGCCAAGCTCCGGCAAGGCCGGCACCAGGGCGGCGGCGAGGCGGTTCCAGGGCGGCACGAAGAGCGGCAACAGGCGGGCGCCGAAGATCTCGCCGAGGCGGATCCGGCCACGTTCGATCTCGGCTTTGCCGGCATCGAGATCGCGATCCTCGGGAAATTCGCTTTTTTTTCCGCCCCGGCGGGCCCGGTCGCGGTGGTCGAAGCCATGCACCGCCACTTGCACCGAGGTCGGCGCCAGGCGGGCGGCCAGGGTCTCGTCGGCCCGGGCCGGCACCACGGCCAGGCAGAGCGGAACCTCGTCTCCCAGCAGCGCCAGCAGCCGGTCCAAGGCGGCACCCGGCCGCCCGGCATCGTCGTCGCGCCACCACAGCGTGGCCCGCCGCCCGGCCGCCGCCCAGGCGTCGAGTTCGCGTTCGAGCTGGTGCCAAGGGCTCATGCCAGCCATTGCTCGAGCAGCGCGGCGGTTTTGCCGGCTCCGCCGGTGTCGACCTGGGCCCGCGCCGGCGGTCCCGCCAGGGCCCGATCGACGGCCGCCGCCAATTTGTCCGCATCGAGCTCGTCCTCGGCCACCACCTCCAGCCGGCCGCGCTCGGCCAGCAGCCGGGCCCTGAGCGTCTGTTCGGTTTCGATACCGCCGGCGTAGGGCACCACCACGGCCCGGGCCCCGGCCCTGAGCGTCTCCATCACGGTGTTGTAGCCGCCCTGGCTGATCGAAAGGCGGCAATTCATCAACAGCGTCGGGAAGTCGCCCCGGGCGCGCTCGACGATCAGGCCCGCGCCCGCCCGGCGGGCCTCGGCGGCGAGCGCGGCGAATTCCTGGTCCGCCACCTTGTAGCCCACCAGCACACGCCAGGTGGCGTCGGCGGCCCGGCTCAAGCGTCTGGCCGCGATCGCCGCCTCGAGCAAATCGAAGCCGACGGCGCCGCCGCCGGCCGAGACCACCACCTCGTCCCAGCCGGCCGCGCCCGGGCCGCCGCGCCGCCCGCTCTCGTCCACCACGTAGCCGGTGTAGGCCAAGCGCCCCTTGATGCGCGCGGTGTGGGGAAAGGTCTCGTCCAGCGCGATCAGCTCGGGATCGCCGTGCACCAGGATGCGCTCGAAGTAGCGCTCGATCAGGGACAGCATCTCGTCGTTGCGCTCGGGCTTGTGCTGGCCCACCAGGATGTCGCGCACCGAACAGGCGATCAGCGGCCGTGGCCGGGCCGCCGCGGCCTGCTCGAGCAGGGGCAAAAGCTCGAAGCGCATCTGGCGCCGGCCGAAGGGAAAGAGCTCGAAGAGCAGCGCCTGGGGGGCGATTTCCCGGTAGGCGGCCAGCAGGGCGTCGCGCCGGTGCCGGCGCCAATCGTCATCGATGGGCTGGTCGTGCTCGTCGACCAGCAGCTTGAAGTAGAGATCGGTGGCCCGGGTCGGCGGCAGTTGGTGCAGGCTGGCCTGACCGAGCTCCAGATCGGGCACCGCGTGCCCGCCCGAGACCAGCGTCACCTCGAAACGTTGGGCCAGGGCGCGGGCCAGGGTCGCGGCGCGCTTGAGATGGCCGATGCCCAACAGGTGCTGGACGTAGAAGAAGATGCGCCGCTTCATGACGCCTCGCGGAGCGCCAGGCTCGGGCCCCCGGGCCGGGGCCGGCCGTCGGCTTCGAGGGCAAAAAAGTGCATGGCTTGGCGCTCCAGCTTGAGCGGCGGCCGGCCCAGCATGGGCCAGTCGTATGCCAGCGCCATGATGGCCCGCATGACGCCCAAGTGGGTCACCGCGACGGTGGGCGGCCGGCCGGCCAGCTCGGCCAGCAATGGTCTCAGGCGATCCTGCACCTGGCGCGGGCTTTCGCCGCCCGGTGGCTGGAAGTCGAGGCCGCGATCCTCGTTGGCCGCCATCTCGGGGTGGGCGGCGCGCAGCTCGGGCAGCGTCTGGCCCTCCCACTCGCCCCAGTCCAATTCGACCAGGCGCGGCTCCAGGGCGGGGCTTTGGCCGCTGAGCAGCTCGGCCGTCTCCACGGCCCGCACCAAGGGGCTCGAGAGCCACTCGAAGGCGGCCACTTCGAGGGGTGGGCCAAGGCCCGCCAGCGCTGCCCGGCCGGCTTGCGAGAGCGGCACGTCGCGCCGCCCCTGCATGCGTCCGGCGGCGTTCCAGTCGGTGGCGCCGTGGCGCAACAGGGCCAGTTTCGTCATGCGCCCGGCCGGGCCGCGGTGATGGCGCGGTCGAGGATGTCGCCGGCCCGCTCGAGGCCGCGCTCGCGGGCCACCCGGCCGGCGGCGACGTCGCCGGCGTGGCCCCGCTTCGGGTCGTCGAGGAAATAGCGCACCGCCGCGGCGAAGGCCTCCGGGTCGTTCTCCGGCACCAACAGCGCCGTCTCGCCCTCCCAGACCACCTCGGGCACGCCGCGCACGTTGCCCGCCACCACCGGCAGGCCAGCCGCCTGGGCCTCCAGCAGCGCCATGCCGTAGGCCTCGCCGGCGGCCGGCCAGAGGTAGAGATCGCTGCTGGCATAAAGCTCCGGCAGGTCGCCCGGTTGGCGCGCCCCGGCAAAGACCACGCGGCCCTTCGCTGCCGCGTTCAGCAGGCTTTCGACCTCGTCCCGGGCCGGGCCGTCGCCGACCACCAGCAGCGTCCAGTCGCCGCCCGACAGCAGCGCTAGCGCCTGGGCCAGGCGGTGGTAGGATTCGAGCTTGTCGCCGGGCCGCATCATGGCCACCGTCAGCAGCCAGTGGCCCTCGGGCTCGAGCCCGAGCTCGGCGGCCCATTTGGCCCGGCCGGCGGCGCGGCCCGAGCGGGCCTCGGCGAAGGGCCGGGCATCGAGGAACGGCGGCAGGTGCAAGAGCATCGCCCCGGGCGCCAGCAGCGGTGCCACGCAGGCCATGTCCAGCGTGGTCAGCGAGAGCACCGCGGCGGCTTCCCCCAGCGCTGCCGCCACCGCCTGGTGGCCGAGATCCCAAGGACCGCCGGCGCGCTTGGGGGCATGGCTCGCCTCGGCCACCAGATAGGGCAGGTCGAGCTGGCGGCAGACCGCCGGGCCCAGCCAGTCCGGCGCCTTGTAATAAAGATGGTAGCTGAGCCAGGCCTCGGGCGGCTCGGGCGCCTCGCGAAAGCGTCCCACCAGGGCCGCCGCCTCGGCCTCGCCGCGGGCCTTGATGACGGCCTGGCGGGCGGCCTCGCCGCGGCCCTCGTAGCTGCGAAACTCGGAGGCCAGTTCGACCGTGTGGCCGGCCGCCTCGAGGGCCGCCATCAACAATCGGGCCATGCGCCGGTCACCCGAAGGCGTGGCGTGGTTCGGCGCTTTCAGCGGGGCATAAAAGGCGATGCGCAACGGTGGCCCTCCCTGACCTGCCCCCAAGGTTTGTACCATATCCTATGTTAGCCCCCATTTCCCAGATGAACTCGTTAATCGATGCCCTGAGATGGAGATTATGCTATAAGAATCAATATGTTGAGGAGTTGATGGAGTGGTTGGCATGGCACACCCGATGGGTGAATCGAAACGGG
>Ga0187827_10007118_pt1 | contig 12528 bp, 13 predicted proteins | sample ETNtaG_39_FD_167969 | JGI IMG/M metagenome (GOLD analysis project Ga0187827, IMG submission 167969) | Marine microbial and viral communities from oxygen minimum zone, Eastern Pacific Ocean - ETNP2014_SV_150_PacBio MetaG (Illumina Assembly) | ecosystem: Environmental > Aquatic > Marine > Hypoxic... | reverse complement strand
TGGCTAGACCACAAAAGGATGGATTTTATAAAATTACTGGGACAAAAATTTTTATTACTTGTGGTGAACATGATTTATCTGAAAACATAATACATCTTGTTTTAGCTAAAACTCCAAAATCACCTGAAGGAATTAAAGGGATAAGTATGTTTGTGGTACCTAAAATTATTCCTGATAATGAAGGTAATTTGGGTGAAAAAAATTCATTAGAATGCAGTTCAATAGAAAAAAAAATGGGAATTAATGCAAGCCCGACATGCGTGATGCATTATAACGAAGCAAAAGGCTGGTTAGTTGGCGATCTTCATAAAGGTATGAGGGCAATGTTTATTATGATGAATGGTGCTAGATTGATGGTCGGTGTTCAGGGATTAGGCATGGCTGAAATTGCTTATCAATCAGCCCTTCATTATGCAAAAGAACGTTTGCAAGGCAGATCTTTGCAAGAAATGAAAAATCCAGATAAACCTGCTGATCCTATTTTAGTTCATCCAGAGATAAGAAAAAATTTATTAAAAATTAAAACATTAACAGAAGGAATAAGAGGTCTTATGGCCTGGACAGGTTTACAAGTTGATATTTCTAGAATTGAAAAAGATAAATTTAAAAAACAACATTCCAATGATTGGGTAGCTTTAATGACTCCAATTTTAAAGTCGTTTTCAACAGAAGTAGGCTGCGAAGCAGCCAATCTTGCTGTTCAAATATATGGTGGTCATGGGTATATTAAGGATCATGGAATAGAGCAACTTGTTAGAGATGCTAGGATAGCTCCAATTTATGAAGGGACAAATGGTATTCAAGCATTAGATTTAGTTGGGCGAAAAATGCCAATGCATACTGGCCGTTTGTTAAAGTCTTTTTTTCATACTGTAAAAGAGTATTTAGAAAAAAATAGTTTTAATTATAATTTAAGTGAATTTATTCCTCCATTAGCCAAATCATTTGGAAGACTTCAGCAAGTCACTAGTTTCATTGCATCTAAAGGTTTTAATAATCCTGATGAAGCAGCGGGTCCTGCCACAGATTATCTAAAGATGTTTTCTTTAGTTGCAATAGGCTATGTATGGACACAATATGCGGAAATTTCTTATAATAAAGAAAAAGAAGATCCCGAAGGCTTCTATAAGGCCAAGATAGACTCAGGAAAGTATTATATGTTAAAAATTTTACCAGAAACAGGATCACTAATGTCTAGCATTTTATCTGGTGCAAAATATTATAATGAATTTGATGATAAATATTTTGATTCAGGTTTTACTTTATGACTATCAAAATTTATAAACCTTCCAAAACAGCTATGCAATCAGGTTTAGGTAAAACGAAAAAGTGGTTAGCAGAATATATTTCTGATGTAGATAACGTTAAGGATTCATTAATGGGATGGAACAGCTCTCTTGATACACAAAATCAAATAAAAATTTTCTTTGAAACGAAAGAACAGGCAATAGCTTGGGTAAAAAATAGCAATTATCAATTTTATGTTGAAGAACCAAAAATTAAAAAAATAAAACCCAAATCTTATGCATCAAACTTTGATATTAATCGCAAAGAGCCTTGGACACATTAATATTGTTAAGAAGCAAAAATCTCTAGTTTAAAGCATTATTTGTGTTAAAAACAATTTTATGCGCTCTTAGCTCAGTTGGATAGAGCATCGGTTTTCTAAACCGAGGGTCGCAGGTTCGAATCCTGCAGAGCGCGCCATTAGCTATTTAATTAATTAAGAAAAATTAATTTGAGATATAATTTAACCAGTTTTCAAGTTCTTTGTTTCTAATTCTTTTATCTAAAATATCTTGTCCAATTTTTAAATAATCACCATTACCATTATTATTAGTTAAATTATCTAAGCAAGATATAGTTTTATCGGCGTGATCATTATCTTTGAAAATATTTTCAGAAATTAAGATAGATTTTCTGGCGCAGAGAATTTTAGATAAAATTTCAAAATTAAATTCAGGATGATATTGAGTTCCACAAAAATTTGCACCGTTAATTTTAAAACTTAAAGCTTGAATTTCACTATGATCATTAAAAGATAATATTTTAGAATTAGGGGGAATTTTTTCAACTTCATCTAAGTGAGAACACAAAGCATCAAATTTTTCACATTTATCATTATACATATAATGTTTCTTCCCATCTTCATTAAGTTGAATATTTCTAGCAACAACAATCTCTCTTCCTTTTGGATTTTTACGAACTGATCCCCCAGCAGCGGTAACATAAACTTGCAACCCCCAACAACTTCCAAAAATATTTGTGTTAATTTTTAATGTTTCTTTTGCTAACTCTATTTGTCGCGTGATACCTGGGTTAGAATCATAAATATTGAGACTGCTACCTGTCCAAACTATACCGTTAAAATCTTTTAGAGAAATACCTTGAGGAATATATCCTTCTTTTTTTCCTGGATGAATTGTAATTATCTCAAGAGGTGATGAAGAAATGGATTTTAATGTTTCGCCATAATGTTTAAAAGCATCAATGCAATTGCAATCATTAAGACTTTTCCACCCATCATAATCATAACCATCTATCATTAGTATTTTTTTAGACATATGCAGTAAATATTTTAGGAATCTATTAATTTTTTATATCTCAAAATCAATAGTTTAATTTATAATTATTTAATTAAATTATTATTATATTAACAATTACCATAAGGATTTTTGTTTTTATTGAAATTTTTTATGAATTAATTAATAACTCCTATAGAATAGTATTACAATGTTAATCATTGAACATAATTAATGGGATTCATTTGTGAATGATCAAGTTCTAGGATTTATAGGCGGAAGCGGGCTATATGAGATTGATTTTGTTGATAATAATAAATTATTAGACGTCAAATCTCCTTGGGGCAATCCATCAGATAAAATCATTGAAGGAACTATTAATGAAAATAAGATATTTTTTTTATCAAGACATGGTTTAGGACATAAATTATCACCTTCTGCAATTAATTATCAAGCCAATATTGACTGTTTAAAAAAATGTGGAGTAACAGATATTATTTCCTTGTCCGCAGTAGGATCATTAAAGGAATCTTTAAATCCAGGCACTTTTGTCATAGTGGATCAATTTATTGATAGAACTGTTAATAGAAATAAAAGTTTTTTTAATGAAGGTATTGTAGCTCACGTGCCAATGTCAGATCCCACCTGCAAGGAATTGATGGTATTAAGTAAAAAGATTCTTGATAATTTAAACATCTCTAATGTTTTTGGGGGCACTTATTTGGCAATGGAGGGACCTCAATTTTCAACAAAAGCTGAATCTAATTTATATAGACAATGGGGATGCGACGTAATTGGTATGACAAATATTCCTGAAGCTAAATTAGCAAGAGAAGCTGAAATACGTTATTGCTCAATATCTATGGTAACTGATTATGATTGTTGGCATCAAGAACATGAATCAGTCAATTTAGAAATGATAATAAAAACAATGAAGGAGAACACTGAAAAATCAAAACAATTTATTCAATCAATATCTAATAATTATTATAAAGGTATTGATTTTTCTAAGGATAAAACTCAAAATACTTTGGATACATCAATAATTACTCATCGAGATAGATGGGATAAAGAAGCAGAAAAAAAATTAAATACAATTTTACAAAGATATAAAAAATCTAATAATTGAATATGCTTGTCAAAGGAGAAAATCTAACAACCATTTGGTTTGATAATACCGAAAATAAGGTAAAAATAATTGATCAAAGATTACTACCACACGAATTAAAAATAGTTAATCTTACTACTTTGTCTGACTCAATATACGCAATCAAAGAAATGCAAGTAAGAGGTGCTCCACTGATAGGAGTAACAGCAGCCTATGGTATGTATTTAGCTTCAAAAGAAAACTCAGATATTGATTTTTTAATTCAATCAGGACAAAAACTAATAGCAACAAGACCAACAGCAGTTAATCTTATTTGGTCTGTTAATAAAGTTATTAATAAAATTAAAGAAAGTGAAATTAACAATAGATCTGACTATATGTTGCAATTAGCGAATAATATCAGGCAAGATGATATTGAAGTTTGTAGTAAAATTGGGGATAACGGACTCCAATTACTAGAAAATATATATAAAAATAAAAATTCAACTATTAATATTTTAACTCATTGCAATGCTGGTTGGTTAGCTACTGTTGATTGGGGGACGGCATTGTCACCAATTTTTAAAGCCAATAAAAAAAACATACCGATTCATGTTTGGGTAGATGAAACAAGGCCAAGAAATCAGGGCTTTAATCTTACTGCCTGGGAACTAATAAATGAAAATATCTCAAATTCATTAATCGTAGATAATGCGGGCGGACATATTATGCAAAAAGGAATGGTTGATGTTTGTATCACAGGCACTGATAGGACAGCTATAAATGGAGATGTATGTAATAAAATAGGTACTTATTTGAAAGCACTTTCTGCTTATGACAATAATATTCCTTTTTATGTTGCAGCACCAATCTCTAGCATAGATTTTTCTATATCGAATGGAATTAAAAACATTCCTATTGAAGAACGGGATGAAAAAGAAGTATCATATATGTACGGACTTAATTCTAAAGGAACAGTGGAAAAAATAAGTATTACACCAAAGAACGCAAAATGTAAAAATTATTCTTTTGATGTAACTCCGGCAAAATATATAACGAAAATTATTACTGAAAAAAAAATAGTTGATGCTAACAAATCATCAATTTCAGATTTAGAGTTTTTATGAGAAGTAAATGGAATGATAAGGAAGCTAATTTATTTATAAAAAAATATAAAAAAAAGGGCATTAACAAAGAATTAGCATTAAGAATTTATAGTACACGGCTCTTAGGAAATGATCCAAAAATGGTTTTACACGGAGGAGGAAATACTTCTTTAAAATTTTTTACAAAAAATTCCTTTGGCAAAAAGGAAGACATCATCTTTGTTAAAGGTAGCGGAAAGGATATGTCTAATATAGATGCAGATGGTTTTCCCTCTTTAGAGTTGAATAATTTAATTAAATTAAAGAAAATAAAAAGAATGAATGATTTTCAGATGGTGAACTATCAAAAAAAATATATGCTGGATACTACATTTCCAAACGCATCGGTTGAAACTTTACTTCACGCCTTTTTACCACACAAATATATTGACCATACTCATTCAAATGCAATACTAAGTTTAATTGACCAGCCAGATGATCGAAAAATATGTAAAAATTTTTTTGGAGAAGATTTAGGAGTAGTACCTTATATTATGCCTGGATTTGATTTGGCAAAAAAAGCAAGTGAAATTTTCAATAAAAACCCAAATATCAAAGGCCTAATATTATTAAAACATGGTATTTTTACTTTTGGCAATACAGCAAAGCAAAGTTATGAGAGAATGATAAGATTTGTTTCTATAGCAGAAAGAGAATTAAATCAAAAATCAAGATATTATAAAAAATATAGCTTTAAAGAAAAAAAAATTAATCCGGGAAAATTGTCAAATATTTTTCGTAAATATTTAAGCTTGTCATTAAATGATGATTATGAAAGAAAGGTAATTTCTTATTCAAATAATATATTTATCAATCAACTTTTTGATAAAAATATTTATTCTAAAATTAAAGGTCCTGTTACTCCCGATCATGTCATTAGAATTAAACATAAATCATTGTTTCTTGATTTCTCAAAAGTCAAGGTAAAATTAATTGAGAAAATTATAAGAGAAAAAATCAATAGTTATCAAAATCAGTACATTAAATATTTTAACCGTAATAAGCATCTTAATAAAAAAGCTGTAATGCATGATCCTAACCCACGATTAATAATTGTAAAAGGAGTAGGTATTTTTTCTACTGGGAGAAATTATAAAGAAGCTCAAATTGCTATGGATGTTGGTGTTAATTCATTATCAGTAATTATTGATGGATATAAGTATGGTAATTTCAAATCGATTCCTGAAAAAGAAATTTTTCGTATGGAATACTGGCCACTTGAACTTGCTAAATTAAAAACATTATCTTTACCTTTACAAGGTAATATAGCAGTTATTACAGGAGGCCTTGGTACAATAGGTTATGCCACTGCATTAAAATTTTTGAGAGAAGGCGCAGAAGTTGTTTTATTAGATAAAATAAAAAATAATAAAAATATTAATGGAATGTCATATTATAAATGTGATGTAACAAAAGAAGCTGAAATTAGAAAAATTCTTCAAAAAATATCGGAAAAATACGGAGGCGTAGATATAGTAATTTCTAATGCGGGTTTTGCAATTCAGAAACCACTTAAAGATTTGGATAAATTAATATTAGATAAAAGTTTTTCTATTAATTTTTTTGCTCATCATTTCTTAGCTCAACAATCGGCTGAAATTCTTAAAACCCAATCAACAGGTGGGTCGATATTGTTTAACATATCAAAACAAGCGGTTAATCCAGGTACTGACTTTGGATCGTATGGATTGCCAAAGGCTACTTTACTTTTTTTAATGAAACAATACGCTCTTGAATTCGGTAAATATGGAATTCGTTTTAACGGAATTAATGCAGACAGAATTCAAAGTGGATTAATGACAAAAAATGTAATTTCAAAAAGAGCTAAAGCCAGAGGGTTAACTATAGGCTCTTATATGTCCGGTAATTTATTAAAAAAAGAAGTTAAACCTAAAGATGTTGCAGATGCTTTTTTTCATTTATCAAAATCTTTAAAAACAACAGCTTGTATAATTACAGTTGATGGTGGCAATGTTGAAGCAAGTCTACGATAGTTAATGTTTTTAAAATTTTTAGAGTATTTAGGTCGTAAAAGAATTATTTTAGATAGAGGCCACTCACATCCAGAGTATAGCAAAGCAAAACCATGGATTGCAAGATATTATATTTTATTTCGAAAAAGACCTAGATGGTTCCCATTTAATATTTTCATTCATGAAATGTTAGATAACGATCATGGAGACGGAGTTCATAATCATACGTGTCCTTACATAACTATTATTATTAAGGGTGGTTATTGGGAAACAACAAGTAAAGGAAAATTCTGGCGTCCACCGGGCTATATAGGTTTTAAATCTGCTGATCATTTGCATAGAGTTGATCTTAAACCCAATACTAGCTCAATGACAATTTTCATCTCGGGACCTTTTGGGTTAAGAAGAAAAAAAAGGGCAGATTATAAAACAAATTTTAAAGGAGGGAAATATCATGGCTAAAGGTTATTGGGTAGCATGCTTTAATGTTAAGAATCAGGATGAATTTAAAAAATATGTGGATTTAGCAGGTCCTGCAATTAATTTACATGGCGGAAAATTTTTAGTGAGAGGTGGTAAAGTACTAAATATTGAAGGGAAAGAATATGAAAGGATTGTTGTATCAGTTTTTGATTCTCCGGAAAAGGCAAAAGAATGTTACGAATCAAAAGAATATCAACACGCTTATAGTTTTTTACATGACGAAGTAGCTGAGAGAATTATTCATATTGCTGAAGAGTTGGATTAAAATATTCCATCATAAATTAATTTTATTCCTCCTATCGCTAAAAAAAAATATATAAAAAAATAAAAAGTGTCCTCATCAACTTTTTTATGAAGATAATAACCTAAAAATATACTAATCGGAGCAAGAGGAGACAATAATAAAGATATTTTAAGATTTGAAATAATCAACTGATCTAAAAAATAATAAGGAACAAGCTTGATTGAATTTATAATAAAAAATACTAAAGTAAATGTGCCAACATATGTTGTTTTATTTAATTTTTGTGGAAGTAGATAAAAATTTAATGGCGTTCCCCCTGAGTGAATTAAAAAACTAGTATATCCACCAACCAGCGACCAAAAAATTCCCTTTCTCTTAGTAGGTTTTATAAAAAAATCATTTTTTTGAATTATTGAAAATAAAATAAAGAGAATAGCAATTGTCCCTATAATTATTCTTATACTGTCATCTGAACTGTATTTAAAAGTTAAAGAACCAATAGCAATTCCAAATAACGCAGGTGGTATAATAATTTTAATGTTTTTCAGATCCCATTTGCTCCAATAAATATACAAAGCCACAACATCCATAACTAATAAAACTGGCAGCAAAATTGCTGCAGCAACTACAGGACTCATACTTAAAGCCATGATTGGTAGAGCTAAAATAGCTACAGGACCAGCAAATCCACCTTTGGATATGCCGAATAAAACAACGCCTATTGCTGCTGTTAAATAAAAATACAAATCTATCAATTTATTATTTTAGGAATTTTAGAGCTTCTATAATATCATTTGTTTGATCTTCAGTGTGTTCAAGACCACAATATACTCTTACAAGCGTTCCTTTTAAATTTTCTTTGTATTTTCTATTATCAATAGTAGGAAAGGTAATTAAACTTTCAAAACCACCCCAACTATAACCAATTTTGAATATTCTTAATTTTTTATAAAATTTTTCTAACATTTTATCAGAGTACTTTTTCTTTAATTCAAAAGAAAAAAGTCCTGAACTTCCAGTAAAGTCTCTTTTCCATATTTTATGATTTTTATGACTTGTTAATGCGGGATGAAAAACTTTTTGTATTTTATTTTCTTTAGTTAATTTAACGACTAAATTTAAAGTATTTTTTTCAATTTCTTTCATTCGTAATTCTAATGTTGGAAGACCTCTTAAAGCTAAATAAACTTCTTCTGAGCCAGGGCAAATTCCAAGCGTTTTAGTATAAGATCGAATTTTTTTAGCCGTTAGAATATCTGAAGAAACAAATCCTAAAAGTACATCTGAGTGCCCATTGATGTATTTTGTTGACGCTTCTACAATTATATTCACGCCCAATTTAAGCGGATTGCAGAATATAGGGGATGCCCAGGTATTATCAGCTACCGTTATTATCTTATTTTTTTTTGCGATCTTTGTTATTTTGGGAAAATCAATTATATCAAATGTCGCTGTTCCCGGCGATTCTAAAAAAATTAGTTTGGTGTTATCTTTTATGAGTTCGTCAAATTTATCGATACTTCTTGTTGGGTGGAAATAATTAATCTCTATTCCATAGTTCAATAATATTTTTTCACAAAAATGTCTTGTAGGATTGTAGAGAGCATCACTGATTAGAACATGATCGCCTTTTTTCAAGAATGTAAAAAAAGGTATGACGAGAGCGGTTAATCCAGAAGGAGTAGCTACAGTGTCGGTTGCGCCGTACAGTTTAGAAATTGCTCTTTCAAATTTATCCCATGTTGGATTGATGTTGATGCCATAGTAAGCGACATCATCTTTGCGATCTCTGTCTCTAATGTAAGACTTGAAGTCATTAAATATTAAAGTGGATCCTTTATAAATTCCTGGATTTACATATCCTTTGTTTTTTTTTGGATCTCTACCAATTTTAGTAAGCTTAGTTTTTATGTTCATCTTATTTAATTAAATTATAGAAAAAACTCTTTTAAAGTTCTTTATTATAAAATAATAAAGTTAAATTAGATTAAATACAAAGAAAGTATATTATTTATTCATGTTTTTTTTCAAACTTCTCCTTATCTTTATTTTTTTTGTTTTTACGCCCTCTATAAAAGCCTCTGTACTCGATGAAGTTAAAGAAAGAGGCTATTTAATTTGCGGTGTTTCAGAACCTCGTATTGGTTTTGCAAACATTGATGATGATAAAAATTGGATTGGTTTTGATGTTGATATGTGCAGGGCTGTAGCAACAGCTATTTTTGCTGATCCAAGTAAAGTAGAGTTCATACCAACCACTAATAGATCCAGATTTCCAATACTTGCAGGAGAGGAAGTAGACATGCTTTCAAGAATCACAACATGGACGTTCTCTCGTGATGTTAATTTGGGTTTTGAATTCACAGGAATTAATTTTTATGATGGTCAAGGATTTATGGTAAAATCTTCACTCGAGGTTTCATCAGCTAAAGAGTTAGATGGAGCTTCCGTTTGTATTATATTAGGCGAAACTTCTAGTTTTAATATTGATGTATTTTTTAATAAAAATGAAATTAAATATACGCCTGTGCCACTTGAATTAGATGACGAGGCATTTGAAAACTTTATCTCTGGTCGCTGTGATGTGTATTCAGATTATATTACAGAACTTGCCAACAAAAGAATTTCACTTCCAAATTCTAGCGATTTCAAAATCCTGCCTGAAATAATTTCCAAAGAACCATTAGGACCCCTTGTTAGGCAAGGAGATGATCAATGGCGAGATGTTGTCTCATGGAGTTTGAAAGTTATGATCATTGCAGAAGAGTTAAATATTACTTCAAAAAATATTGATAACCATTTGGAATCTAACAACAATGAAATATTAAGATTATTAGGTATTGTTGGCGCATATGGGGATATGATCGAACTTAATGAGAAATGGGCATACAATATCATTAAACAAGTCGGCAATTATAAAGAAGTGTTTAATAGGCATTTAGGTTCGAAAACCTTATTAAATTTGGACAGAGGTTTGAACAAGCTCTACACAGAAGGCGGTCTTTTATTTGCTCCTCCGTTTAGATAGACTATATAATATTATTTGACAGTAAAGCTTTTATTATTGGAAAAATATTACAAAATAGGTATTAATGTTGGTTCAGTTTAATTAACTATGTCAGAACAGCCAATTATCATACTTGAAAATGTCAATAAATGGTTCGGCGATTTGCATGTATTACAAGATGTAAATTTATCAGTCGGAAAAAAAGAACGCATAGTTGTATGTGGCCCTTCTGGATCAGGAAAATCCACAATGATTAGATGTATTAATCGTTTAGAGGAACATCAAGAAGGTAAAATTATTGTAGACGGCATAGAATTAACGGGCAACTTAAAGAATATTGATAGCGTTAGACGTGAAGTAGGGATGGTTTTTCAGCAGTTCAATTTATTTCCTCATCTATCAGTTAAGGAAAATGTTACTCTAGCTCCTATATGGGTGAAAAAAATGCCAAAAAAGGAAGCTGGGGAATTAGCAATGCGTCATTTAGAGAAAGTAAAAATTCCTGAACAAGCAAATAAATATCCCGGCCAATTGTCTGGCGGACAACAGCAACGTGTAGCAATTGCAAGATCTTTGGCAATGAATCCAAACATTATGTTATTCGACGAACCAACATCCGCACTTGATCCGGAAATGATTAAAGAGGTTTTAGATGTGATGGTTGATCTTGCCGAAGGTGGGATGACTATGATTGTGGTAACCCATGAAATGGGTTTTGCTAAAACAGTAGCTAATCGAATAATTTTTATGGATGAAGGAAAAATAGTTGAATCAGCCCCTCCGGATAAATTTTTCAACAATCCAGAGAGTGATAGAACAAAATTATTCTTAAGTCAGATTCTTAGTCATTAACCGATAAATTCACTCTTCTGTTCATTTTTCCTTTATTCTCAATTTTCCCTATTTTTATTTCACCAATTTCCTTCGTGCTTTTTACATGAGTGCCGCCACAAGGTTGTAAATCAATATTTCCTATTTTAACAAGACGTATTTTATCTTTTGTTCTTGGAGGCTTAACAGACATAGTTCGCACCAAATCCGTTTGTTTGTCTAATTCTTCCTGTGTAATCCATTCAAACGAAATTTCATGGTCATCTTTTATTAATTGGTTAATTTTGTCTTCTATTTCTTCTTTTTCAATTTTACCTTTTGCATTAAAATCAAGTCTGCTTTTTTCAAATGAAATTTGTCCACCTGTAACATCATAGGGCAATAATGAGCATAAAAGATGAAGAGCACTGTGCATTCGCATATGTTTGTATCTAATTTCCCAATTGATTTCCCCTTTTATTCTTTCACCAGTCTTTAAATCATCAATATTTTCACAAACATGCAGTATGTTTTTTTCGTAATCATATACAGTATTAATAATATTTATTTCTTTTTCGTTTATTGTTATTTTACCCACGTCACCAGGTTGACCACCACTTTTTGCATAAAAAGCTGTTTGTTCTAAAATAATAGAATCATTTACAATTTTTTGAACTTTGGTTTCAAATTCTTTTAAATATGAGTTTTCAATAAACAACATAATTTTATTTAATTAAAAATAATTTATCATATATTTTTTGAAACCAATTTCTTTCTTTGCAATTTATAATATTTGGATTTTCAATATTTTTTCTACATTCACATTTCATTTTTATATCCAATTCTATTTCTCTGTACTTAGCTATTTTTTTAAAACGCTCATTTGAATTATTTATTTTTTGAATACAAGTTTCATAATTAGGTTGAATGCTAGGCGACCATCCTTCTTTATTTAATTGATCTGCTTCTATCCATGATCCATTAATCAAGAAATATACTACTATAAACCAGCTCATCTATATCTAGTGTAAAAAAATAAAAATCATACTATATGTACTAAATATTTATAAAAAAATATATAGTAATAAAAAAACTATTGATCATTTCTTTTACATAGAGCATTGATATTTACAATTAATTATTAATATTAATTATTAAAAAGGAGAAAATACATATGAAACTTTCTAATGTATTAAGATTATTTACCTCTATTTTGATTTTATCTTTTGGAACTTCTGCAATTGCAGACACTCTTTC
>Ga0187827_10007116_pt1 | contig 12530 bp, 12 predicted proteins | sample ETNtaG_39_FD_167969 | JGI IMG/M metagenome (GOLD analysis project Ga0187827, IMG submission 167969) | Marine microbial and viral communities from oxygen minimum zone, Eastern Pacific Ocean - ETNP2014_SV_150_PacBio MetaG (Illumina Assembly) | ecosystem: Environmental > Aquatic > Marine > Hypoxic... | reverse complement strand
CTATTGGACTCAAAAGAAGTGGTGAATCCGTTGCACTGACAATCCTTAGAGAGAACAAGGAGATTACTGTAAACGCTACTCTAGGAGAATTGATGGCGATGGAACCTGTAAAAGCAGATGAACTAAATTCTTTGCTGGCAGGAGCTCAATTATCAGATTACATTCCAGAGGGAGAAGCTGAGACAAAAGGAGTTGTGATTCTTTCTATTGAGCCCAACAGTAATGCTGCCAGAGCTAGATTGAAAAGTGGGGATATTATCTGGGCTGTTGGTAATACCACTGTTGGTAACCTAGAAGACTTTATCGCAATTATTAAAGATAAAGATATTCTGGTCTTGAGAGTCAGTAGAAATGGTCGTCAATTGATCATACAAATGAGAAAATAAATTGAATCATCATTTCATATTTATTTTTTAGACAGCATGGAAATTTACTTGGTTGGAGGAGCAATTCGTGATCGGCTCCTCGATCTACCTTCAGGTGAGAAAGACTGGGTGGTAGTCCATGCAACCCCCTCAGAAATGAAACACCTAGGTTATAAACAGGTTGGAAAGTCATTTCCTGTCTTTATCCACCCAGAAACAGGCGAAGAATATGCCTTGGCTAGAAAAGAAGTTAAGACAGGTACGGGTTACCATGGATTTGATTTTGATGCTAATCCTGATATTACATTGGAAGAAGACCTCTCTAGAAGAGACCTGACAATCAATGCCATAGCTGAGAATAAAGATGGTGAAATCATAGATCCGTTTAATGGCAGAGAAGATCTGTCTAAAAGAGTACTCCGCCATATATCTGAGGCATTCAAAGAAGACCCTCTTAGAGTGCTTCGTATTGCAAGATTTAGAGCTAAACTTTTTAACTTGGGCTTTAATATCGCAGATGAAACCACAAAACTAGTGACCAAGATAGTCGCAAGCGGTGAACTATCCTCTCTTGTACCCGAAAGAGTGTGGATGGAAACTGAGAAGGCCTTAAATGAATCCAGATTTGATCAATATTTTAAAACACTCATTGAATTTGGTGCCTTTGATCAAGTTTATCCAGATCTATCTGGAATCGATAAAGACTTCTTCTCACAATCTATTTTTCAAGAGGCTTCTCAGGTAAACATATCATCAAAGTATAGATTTGCTACTATTTTCTTTGCATTGATGGAACAGGAACAAGAAAGCATTAAAAATAGAGTTGAATCGATGCAGAATAATATGAATTTACCAAATAAATTCAAAGAATTGCCATTGCAGATAAATCAGTCTATGTTTTTGATTTCAAAGGATATAGAACAATACAACGCTGAATATATCCTTACACTATTAGAAACACTTGATGTGATTCGCAGACCTAATCACTTGGAAGATGTCATCGCAGTAATAACAATGGGTCAAGATCAGGATTTGGATGAAAAAGTAGCACTCTTGCAAAAGTCTGCAGATCTTGCTCGTTCAATCAAAATCAGTAATCTCAATGAAGATGGTCTTGATGGGAATGTCATTGGGGAGAAAATAAGAGAACTAAGATTAAAAAAGATTGAAGAAGAATTAGTGAAGTAAATTTACTCATGAGCTCCTGATTGACAATCGTTTGAAGCTCATACCAGCAAGAATACTGCCAATAAAATTCGATAAATAAAAAATGGCAACATGCCAATCTTTCGAACCATTTTTAAGAACCATTTGATGGTTAAAAATGCCACAACAAAAGACACAATAATTCCTAAGAACAAATCCAAATAATCAGAAACGAGAACCTCGACTTGGCTTAATTGATAGAGCTCAAATACATTTGCAGCGACAATGACTGGAATTGCTAGTAAAAAAGAAAATTTTGCAGCCTCCTCTCTTGATAAACCTAGGAGGAGTCCAGCTGTAATCGTGACCCCAGATCTTGATGTGCCTGGAATTAATGAAAATACCTGAGACAAGCCTATTAAAAACCCTATTCCTAAATCAACTTCAATGCCTTTACCCTTATGCTTATTTCTATAATCAGCTAGAAATAATAGCAGACCAAAGAAAGCCGTTGCCATGGCAATAATCATCGGAGATCTCAAGTTCTGCTCTATCAACTGGTTGAACAATCCACCAACTAATACCACTGGGATAGTAGCCACTAATATGGTGCCCAGTTGGGAATGAATAAGAGCATCAAAACTTTTAAAATGAGCAGGACAGAACATATTCAACAAGTCCTCTCTAAAATAAAAAATGACAGCTAACAGTGTTCCAAAATGCAGAGCCACATCAAAAACCAATCCCTGGTCTTCCCATCCTGAAAGCTCACTTAATAAAATCAAGTGAGCAGAACTGGAAATGGGAAGAAACTCAGTCAGTCCTTGGATGATTGCTAATAAAATTGCTTGTAGTGTTTCCATATATGAGATTAAAGCATATAGCGGTAATCTTTAGCTTCAAGATTATCTATGCCAAGGTTGTAGTTCTTGCTTAACAACATACATTTAAAAGTTTCCCCCATTTGACTGGGAAGGAGCAATTGTTTCAATGATTGATTAATATTATATCTCTCATCTTGTGGATGTTTTGCATCTATTCGACCAAGAATACCTGAGGATAATAAAAACTCCATTTGGGAAGTATATCCAAGCACTTCGCAACCTTGATCCAGAGCATTATCAGCAACTAAGCTAAAATCTACCCATGCAGAAATATCCTGTAGACCTGGAAATAACAGAGGTTCATAATGGGCCATGTTTTGATAATGACACACTAAGGTGCCATCTGATCTTGATGGTAAATAATATTCGCTTCTGGAAAATCCATAATCGATAAAGATCATGATCCCTTGGGTTAAAGCAGCCGATACTGACATAAACCAGTCCTCATAATGCAGTCTGACTTCTGATTGATATTGATCCGGCAACTGATAGCCTAGTTTCTGTTCAATCGATCTTACTGATTCAGTTAGAACCTCTGAAGCCTGTTGTTCTTGCTCATAGAATTGATTTGATCCAGACGACACTCCCAACTCATAAATATCTTTGCCTGCAATCTTGAATCTCTGGAAAGGGATCGCATCGATGACTTCATTACCAATAATGGCCCCAGTAATCAAATTATCTGGCAGGGAGTCCAACCAAGTTACATGAGTTGCCGCCCCTGGCAATTGCGATAATAGTTTTTGCTGCCTTTCTTTTAAATCAGCACTAAGTTCGAGTATGTAGTATTGCTCCAGTTTAAATTCTTCAGTTTCCAACTGCGACAAAATATTCAATGCCAATTGTCCAGATCCAGCCCCTATTTCGAGTATACTTGGTAATTCTAACCCATCGAGAACAGTTATGAGGTAATCTGCAATTGAGATTCCAAATAGATCAGAGATCTCAGGTGCGGTGGTAAAATCACCCCCCTTACCTAGCTTTTGAGTGCCTGCAGAATAGTATCCCAATCCGGGTTCATACAAAACAAACTGCATGTAGTCAGCAAAACTAATCCAACCTTTCTTTTGTTTAATTCTCTCAGTAAGTTTTTCAACCAGAACAGAAGAATGCCGAAGTGAGGCATCGTCTGGTGTTGGTAATTGTTGTTTAATTGATTGCAAAATACTTACCTCTTTCTGAGTATTATCTAGAATTAATAACGCTAATGTTAGTTTTCAATTAAAATAACGATTATGAATGATACAAACAAAAAATGGGCACTGATCACTGGTGGCAGTAAACGCATTGGAGCCAAAATGACAGAAATCTTGCATGATGCAGGAATTAATATAGCCATTCATTTTAACTCTTCAAGCGATTCAGCTACAGAATTGTGCGCTCAACTTAATACTAAGAGAGCTAATTCGTCGATAACGTTAAAGGCTGATTTAACTAAACAAGAAGCCTTAGAACATTTAGTTCCTTCCCTAATTGAGCAAACCCATAGATTGGATGTCTTGATTAACAATGCATCTACTTTCTACCCTACACCCATACAATCAATCACCCTAAAAAACTGGGATGACCTAATGGGAACCAACTTAAAAGCACCCTTATTTTTGTGTAAATATGCTGCTGAGCACTTAAAAAAATCAAGTGGAGTTATTATCAATATCATTGATATCCATGCTAAAAAACCTTTAAAAGATCATTCAATTTATGGATCTGCAAAAGCAGGTCTGGCTACGCTGACACGGTCACTGGCAAAAGATTTGGCTCCGGATGTCAGAGTTAATGGTATTTCACCGGGGTTAATACTATGGCCTGAGGATGAGCCTCCGGAAGAAATAAAAGAGAATATACTGGAGCAAATTCCTCTTAAAAACCCTGGCACACCTGAAGACATCGCTCAGTGTGCTTTGTTCCTCATACAAGATGCTCCCTATACCACCGGACAGATTATTGCAGTTGATGGTGGCAGAAGCATCGGCTGGTAACTAGTCAAATCTAATTGAGGTCCTCTCTAAGGGGAATGCCTCTTGGTTAAATCCTTCCCATAATTCGATGAAGCTCTTTCCTGAAACGGGGTGAATGCCTCTGGGCTCAATTTCTGCTAGAGGGCCTATGACAAAACTGTATAGATCGATGTCTTTTCGCGGAAGTTTCAAAGGTTCTTCTGGGTCCACTAGATCGCCATAGAGGATCATATCGATATCAAGTGTCCTAGAGTCAAAAGTGCCTTTACCAATTTCTCTTCCCGCTGTCGACTCTATTCTATTGAGTTCTTCCACTATCTCATAAGGACTCCGGGTTGTGCTTAATTTCAAAACCATATTTAAAAAATAATCGCCCTCAAATCCAACGGATTTATTTTTGTAAACAGAAGATACTTGTTTGATCTCAAAAATTTGATCTATTTCTGACCATGCAAATTGAACGTTCGCCTCAGGATTCACATTGCTGCCTATACTAAAAAATACATCGACCGGTTTTGGTTGATCTGCATCAGTCATGTTTACTGCGCTCTATACAAATCGCAACATTCCTTGAATCTCTAATGGCCAATGGCTTGGAAATGGTTAATTTAAGCCATTGAACCTCAAATTCATCCAAAATTAACTGAGCCATTTTTTCAATGAGTGTTTCTATAAGATCAAACTGGTTAGACTGAGCAAACTCCTTCATCCTTTTAGCCACGGCTCTATAATCAAGTGTATCCTTTATAGAATCAGTCTCTGAGGCTTTATTGACATCCGTTTCTATTTCAAGATCAATTGAAATTATTTGAGGGTTTCTTTTTTCCCACTCCCAAATACCAATGACAGCCTTTATTCTAAGATCGTTTAAGATAATTTTATCCATCATTAATGCCGTGAAATCGTTGATCAATCTTATCGATTGACCAACGTGGGTGTACCTCTATTTTGTAATCAATATTGTGCATGCCTTTCTGGTAATTAAATAAGCCTGTCAAAGCAATCATAGCGGCATTATCAGTGCAAAACTCTACGCTAGGATAGGACACCTTGACATCTTTTTCTGCCAATTTTTGCCTCATGCTATTGCGTAACTTATTATTTGCCCCAACTCCACCTGCTATAATAACGGATTGAATACCTGTAAGGTTTACAGCTAATTCTGTTTTCTGGACCAGGCTATCCACAATAGCTTTTTCATAGGCAAGAGCAAGATCGGCTTTTGTTTTGTCGGTAAGAAGCTCCTTATTTTTTAAGCCCTTAACCTTATACATTAAGGCAGTTTTTAAGCCACTAAAGCTAAAATTTAGATTGTGTTTCTCTTTCATCATCAGTCTCGGAAAATGATAGGTTTCGGAATCACCGGATTGAGCCAGTTCTGCTATCGCAGGACCTCCTGGATAACCAAGACCTAGCAATTTTGCCCCTTTATCGAAAGCCTCACCTGCAGCATCATCAAGAGTTTTACCTAAAAGTGTGTAAGAGCCTCTTTCATTGACCTGTACCAACAATGTATGCCCGCCTGAAACCAACAAAGCGATAAATGGCATCTCAGAATATTTACCCTCAATAAGAGGAGCCAATAAATGAGCTTCCATATGATGGACGGGGATTGCAGGTATCTCTAACGAGAAAGCCAGCCCATTAGCTATCACGGAACCTACAAGTAAGGCGCCAGCAAGACCTGGTCCTGCTGTGTAAGCAATAGCATCTAAATCTCCTAATTTGAAATCTTGAGACTTTAAAAGGTCATCGATGAGAGGCAATAGTTTCTTAATATGGTCTCTGGAAGCCAGTTCTGGCACAACACCTCCATATTTATTATGCAGAGAAACTTGGCTAAACACTTTATGAGCAATAAGTCCTTCTATTGTATCCATGAGTGCCACAGCTGTTTCATCACAACTAGTTTCAATGCCCAAAATACATAGCTTTTTCTTAGATTTAAACACGGTTAATAGTCTTTGTTTTTACACTAGATTTCTTTGCATTTTAGTGAACTAAACGGTATATTTCAGCGTTCATTTAAGAGATTAATTATATATTGAATGCATTGACATAAAAGGAATAGTTTCATGCCAATTATTAAAGTAAAAGATAATGAGTATTTTGACTACGCGCTCAGAAGATTCAAACGATCTTGTGAAAAGGCAGGCATTATCAATGAATATCGAAAACGAGAATTCTATGAAAAGCCAACTCAGGAAAGAAAAAGAAAAAAGGCTGCTGCAGTTAAAAGAGAAAAAAAGAGAACTTATCGCGAGCGCAATCGAATTCGTCGCCTATATTGAATAAAATAATAATTGCCATTACTTAATCAAATTCAAGAAGACATAAAGAGTGCACTCCGAAATCAGGAGCGACTAAAACTTATAACGTTAAGAATGCTAGTGGCTGCTATCCAACAAAAAGAGATAGATACAAGAGAGAAAATTACAGAAAATGGAATACTAACAATTATTGAAAAACAAGTTCAATTACGAAAGGAAGCAGCAGAACAATATCATGCAGCAGATCGGTTAGAACTTTTTGAAAAAGAAAATGAAGAAGCAAATATTTTAAAATTATATTTACCTGAGAAGCTTGATAATAAAGAAATGGTTACAATAATTGAGAACGTCATCACTAGTGTTGGTGCCAGAAATATTCAGGATATGGGGCTAGTAATGTCAGAACTACAAAATCAATCACAAGGAAGAATTGACATGAAACAAGCTAGTAACACGGTTAAAAATCTTCTTTCAAAATAATTAGTAATTAATCCTCTCAAGTAATTTTTACTTTTTATCTCTTTCTGCATAGACTAATTCTCTACGTAAAAATAGAGAACATTTAATTATCCTTTTTATATGCCAGGCCCTATTCCACAAGATTTTATAGATAACCTTGTCCAAAAGGTTGACATCATTGAAGTAATTAGCAATCGAATTGAGATCAAGAAAGCAGGCAGAGAATATAAAGGACTATGCCCTTTTCATACTGAAAAAACACCATCATTCACAATTAGCCAAGAAAAAGGTTTTTACCATTGCTTTGGCTGTGGTGCTCATGGCACTGCACTAGGTTTCTTGATGGATTATGAAAATCAAACGTTTACTGAAGCTATTGAAGAACTCTCAAAAATTGTAGGTATAGAGATTCCAACAACCAAACAAGATAGAGCAACGATTAAAAAAAATAAGCTCTTACAAGAATTCACCGCTGAAATTATGGACCAGTTTATTCAAAACTTAAGTAAATCTGAGAAAGCTATTGCGTATTTGAAAAATAGAAATATAGATGGCAAAACATCAAAGAAATTCTCAATCGGATTTGCAAATGACTCCTGGGATGACATTTTAAAGAAATTCGGTACGTCGAATAAGAGTATAAAGAAATTATTAGATTGTGGACTGATTATCAAAAAGGATGATTCAGGTTATTACGATCGATTTAGAAATAGAATCATGTTTCCAATCAAAGACAATAAAGGGAATATATTGGGTTTTGGAGGGCGCATTATAGATGATGGGGAGCCCAAATATCTAAACTCACCAGAGACACAATTGTTTAAAAAAGGGCAGCTATTGTATGGAATGTTTGAATCTAAAGAAGCTCTTAGATCATCCAGTGAAGCAATAATTGTTGAGGGTTATACAGATGTGATCGCCTTATCCATGAATGGGTTTGAAAATTCATTAGCAACTCTGGGAACCGCAACAACAGATGCTCATATTAAAAATGTTTTCAGATTTGCTGATAAAATAACATTCTGCTTCGATGGAGATCGCGCAGGTAAAGATGCGGCTTGGAAAGCCTGCGAGATGTGTTTACCAAATATTACAGCAAAAAAAGAGGTTCGTTTTTTAATTCTTCCTGATGATCAAGACCCAGATCAAATCATTACATCCTCAGGATCACAAACATTGAAAAAATTTCTTGATGATGCATTACCATTGAGTGATTTTTTGATTCACTCAGTCAAAAGAGAATTTGGAGTAAAAACAATCAACGAAAGAGCAATGGGAGCAGAGAAAAGCATGGACTTAGTTAACAGGATACAAGATGGCATTTACAAAGATCTAATGATTGAGAAAATTGCTTCTGAATTAAAAATGAAAGTGTCTCAACTTAAAAGTATTCAAACTCAAATTAGAATGAGCAACATTCAACGTAATTCTACACGAACAAAAGAAAAGGATTTCAGAAGAAGGCCTAGTTTGATCCGACAAGCAATAAAAATACTTATTAACTATCCAAACTTGGCTAGAAGAATAAACCTAAAAAAAGCGTTTAATTCCATTGATAGAAAAGAATTAAGAGGAATAAAAATATTTGATGAAATTCTAAATTTCATTCAAAGAAGAGAATCAATTAAGTCAGCAACAATTATTGAACATTTTCAAGATAAAAAAATTAGAGTGCACTTAAAAAAAATAATTGCTGAGCCATTATTAATCTCCGAAAAAGAAGCAAAAAACGAATTGAATGAAATTGTCACTAGATTGTATGAAAAAGACAATAATTCAGAATTTAAGGCTCTGATTAATAAAGCAAGAGAGAATGAACTCAATCAAACAGAACGAAATCGATTTTTGGAATTATCTAAAAGTATAAAAATTAAATAAACTCTAACTGAATAAATAGATATATAATGTCTCACCCTAATAAATAGAAATTTTGTAAATGATTAATAATGCCCGATAAAATAACTAAAAATAAAGATGACCAAGTGGACAATGAGACTATAGAGGTTGACGAACTAGTAGATGTTGATGACCTGCAATCAGTCCTAACTCAAAATGAAGAAGAAGAAATTGGTTCATCGGCTGGGAAAGAGCAAGGACCGCTTCAACTTCTCCTTGAAAAAGGTAAAAAAGAAGGATTTATAACCTATGCAGAATTAAATGAAAATTTACCAGAAGGCATAATTGAAGCAGATCGTCTTGAAGAAATTGTTGAGATGATTAATGACCTGGGTATTTCAGTGCGAGAACACGCCCCTAACGCACAACAAAATACAACCACAAACACCACTGATCCTGATACAACAGCCACAACTGAATCCGAAATAGGGAAAACAACAGACCCAGTAAGAATGTATATGAGAGAAATGGGCACTATTGAACTCTTGAATCGACAAGGTGAAATTTTAATTGCTAAAAGAATTGAGGAAGGTAACAAGATAATTCAAGAAACACTTGGGTCATTCATTCCCGTTCTAATCTTCGTAGAAGAAAGATACCAAACACTGAAAGAAGAAATTGCAGCTGATCCAGAAAAAAATGATACAAAATATTTAGAGATTTTTTCAGATTTCAAGGAGAAGAGTGACGAAATTGCTCAAATCAATAGTGATGATTCAACTGAAATTCAGCCAGTCAATGAAAAGGAAATCTTAAAACACATTAGAAAACTAAATCGACAAAGTAAAATTTACAGCAAATCAATCGAATCAGTTGGTATTCAAAACAAAAAAACGAGGGAAAAAGCAGAAAAGACTATCCAAACTTTCATGAATGTCAAAATTGCCCCCAAATTGTTTGATATTTTACAGAAGATAATGCATGGCTACATGAGTGAAATAAAACGTCATGAAAAAGACATCAGAGGATTTGTAGTAGAACAAGCTGGGGTAACAATACAAGAGTTTTTAAAAACTTTTGTGGGTAATGAGTCTAACATTAACTGGATTGAAAAATACATTCGTGCCAAAAGAAAGTACTCATCTTCATTAAATAGAAATAAACAAAAAATTATTTCTGCTCAGAAACGATTAGCAAAACTTGAGAAGTCATCTCTGTTAACAATCCAAGAGATTAAAACAGTTAATAGAAAGTTAAATATGGGAAAATTACAAGCAGATCGAGCTAAAAAAGAGATGGTAGAGGCCAATCTAAGACTTGTGATCTCAATAGCAAAAAAATATACAAATAGAGGCCTCCAATTCCTTGATCTAATCCAAGAAGGAAATATAGGTCTAATGAAAGCCGTAGATAAATTTGAATATCGCCGAGGATATAAATTCTCAACTTATGCAACATGGTGGATTAGACAAGCAATTACAAGATCAATTGCTGATCAAGCAAGAACCATTCGAATTCCAGTCCACATGATTGAAACTATAAATAAACTAAACCGTGTTACTAGGCAAATGATTCAGGAAAAGGGAAGAGAGCCAACAGTAGAAGAAATGTCAATTGCTATGGAAATGCCTGAGCTTAGAATTAGAAAAGTTTTGAAAATATCGAGAGAACCAATATCTATGGAAACGCCTATTGGTGATGATGAAGATTCATTCTTGGGAGATTTTATTGAAGACACTGCCCTTGATCAACCAGATGGAGCAGCAACCAAAATAGGTCTGAAAGAAAGCACGGTAAACATTCTTGAAAGCTTAACTCCAAGGGAGGCAAAAGTGTTAAGAATGCGCTTTGGTATTCATATGAATCAAGATCATACTCTTGAGGAAGTTGGTAAACAATTTGATGTCACTAGGGAAAGAATTCGTCAAATTGAAGCAAAAGCATTAAGAAAATTGAGGCACCCATCAAGAAGTGAAAAATTAAAGAGCTTCATAGAAGAAAACTAATTTTTTTCTCCTAATCATTTTGTTCTTTAAATGATATGCCTTTATTTCAAAAGCTACTAAAGTGTCATCAATAAGACCTATAACTTAGTTGGTAAGAGTAGTGGGCTCATATAATCCTATTTTTATCAGTCACTTCTCCTCTGCTTCCATTGACTTCTGAGATATATCTATATGTCTTGCTGAATCTGAGATAATGTAGTAATTAGCTTTTTTCTTCCTTAATTGAGCCGTGGGCAGTTCGCTATAAAACCCACATATATTTGGTAATTGTGATTGAGAGTTTTATGTGAATTGTGAAGGTTAACTAGCTATATTTTGTTTAAATCCTAACAATCATCGTTCAGTAATCCCCAAGGCATCTGAGTTTTACAGTATTTGGCTCCATCTAGTCTGGCGTTATTGAGTTTACTTGTTGTTAAGTCGATACCATTAAGATTGGCATCACGAAGGTCTGCTTCTGTAAAGTTGGTGCGAGTAAAGTTGACATATGCATTATTAAAGTTAGCATTTCTAAGATTGGTTTTAGTAAGGTTGGCATCAAGAAGATCCGCTTCATAAAGATTAGTTGTTCTAAGATCGGTCCCACTAAGGTTAGCATCACGAAGACTAGCCCCAGTAAGATTGGCTCCAGTAAGATTGGCTCCAGTAAGATTGGCTCCAGTAAGGTCAGTTCCACTAAGACTAACCCTACTAAGGTCGGCGTAGCTGAAGTTAGCTCTACTAAGGTTGATTCTACTAAGATTGACTCTACTAAGATCGGCTCCGGTAAAGTTAGCTCCGCTAAGGTTGGCTCTACTAAAGCTGGCTCCACCAATATCGACTCTACTAAGATCGGCTCCGGTAAAGTTAGCTCCGCTAAGGTTGGCTCCGGTAAGGTTGGCATATCTAAGATTGGCTCCACTAAAGTTGGCATTACTAAGATTAACCCCACTAAGATTAGCTCCAGTAAGGTTGGCATTTCTAAGGTTGGCTTCACTTAAATCGCATCCCTGGCAAGCATTAAGAGCTTTAAACTTCACCAAATCTGATTCGTTATAACCAAATACCGGTATCGTCACAATAAAAGCAATGAGTAGACTAAAGAGTTGAATGAATGGTTTCATTGAAAAATAGTCAAAAAAAGAAATACCAAAGATTTATATATGTATACCAATTATTATTGAGTAAATCTTAACAATCATCGTTGACCTCTCCCCAAGTCATGCGAGTTTTACAATATTTAGCCCTTCTAAGGTCGGCTCCAGTAAGGTTGACTCTATTAAGGTTGGCACTACTAAGATCAACTCCGGTCAGGTTAGCTCCACTAAGGTTAGCTTCATAAAGGTTAGCACTACTAAAATCAACTCCGGTCAAGTTGACACCACTAAGATTGGCAAATCTAAGCTTAGTATTATTAAGATTAGCTCCAGTAAGATTGGCATTATTAAGATCGGCTCCAATAAAATTAGCACCACTAAGATCAACTCCGGTCAGGTTGGCTCCTCTAAGGTCAGCTTTACCAAAGTTAGATCCTCTAAGATCGGCTCCACTAAAGTTAACCTCACCAAGGTTAGCTCCTCTAAAGTTAGATCCTCTAAGGTCAACTCCACTAAGATTGGCTTGATAA
>Ga0187827_10007113_pt1 | contig 12539 bp, 12 predicted proteins | sample ETNtaG_39_FD_167969 | JGI IMG/M metagenome (GOLD analysis project Ga0187827, IMG submission 167969) | Marine microbial and viral communities from oxygen minimum zone, Eastern Pacific Ocean - ETNP2014_SV_150_PacBio MetaG (Illumina Assembly) | ecosystem: Environmental > Aquatic > Marine > Hypoxic... | reverse complement strand
CCGCATCGACAACGCGGGCCACCATGGGCTGGCCGTTCACCAAGGCCAGCATCTTGTTAACGTCGCCCATGCGTGTCGAACGGCCGGCCGCCAGCACCAAGGCGGCAACGCGGGGTGCCCGGGCGGATTTTTTTCGCCCCGCCGGATCGGCGGCGCGAGGCTGCGGGCGGCCAGGCATTTCATGCAACAGGCCACCGGCACCCATGCCCGTGATGTCGCGGCTACTCACCTCAATTCCCGACAACAGGCGCCCGAGGACCATATCGACGCCATTGAACTTGGGCGATCGCGCGCAACCCGGAAGGCCGACAACCGGCACTCCCCCACCATCGTATCCCAACAGCAACAAATTACCGGGATCGACCGGCATGCCGAAATGGTCGATCCGTCCACCCCCGGCTTCTAGGGCGGCCGGGATCACATCACGCCGATCAGTGATCGCAGACGCACCGACGACAAGCAGCGGCGCGCACCCTTGGCGCCAAGTTCCCCAAGCGCCCGCACGAGATCATCCGTTGCGTGGTCACATCGAAGCTCTTCGGTAAGACGGCTGCCCAGGCTTTCGATGCGGCCCCGCATCACCGCCGTTGTCTTGTCGAGAACCGCTGTCTTGGTTCCGGGAAGTGTCGTCTGGATAAGGCCAACTGCATGTTCGGTAAGCTTGGCAACGCGGATCAGCCCGCCGCCGGCCGCCGCCCGCGACGCGCAATCTTCGACAACCGCCCCGTCAACGGCGAAGGGAATAATCTTGACAGTGGCCACCATCTGACCCGGTTCCACCACCTCGAAGGGTGGCAAGGTGGCGATGGTGACGGCCTCGTTCACCCGGTTGACGCCGTCCACCGCTTCCCCATCGATGACAAGAATGCCCGGCGTCCCGGCGAACAGGTTGGCCCGCCCCGTGAAGGCCCGGCGCACCGTAACGTGGGCGCCCGAGGCCGCATCGGCAATACGCCGCGCCGCGACATCCTCGCCCAGGTCACCCTTCTCAAGGCGTGCGGCGACCACCTGTTCGATGCCGGCGGCAAGCAGGTCGGCGACATCTCCGGCACTGATCACGCGGCCCTTCTTGAAGGTCTTGCGGCCCATCTTGCAACCATGGGCCAGAATGGCGCCTTCGGCGGATTCAGTGGGAACATTGCCGAAAATCATGCCGCCGCCTCGCGCCATCGGGCCATGGGCTCAGGGCGCCTTGGTCCCTCGCTGCCCAGCGCCTGAGCCAAGTCGGCCAGGCTTTCCAAGTTGTGCACGGGGCGGAATTCGTCAACGTGGGGCAAGATGGCCCTAACGCCCAGGGAACGCGGCTCAAAACGCTCGTAGCGTAACAGGGGATTGAGCCAGATCAGCTTGCGACACGACTTGTGCAAGCGTTCCATCTCGCCCCCCAGTTCCCGGCCATCTTCCCGGTCCAAGCCGTCGCTGATAAGCAAGACCACCGCGCCCTGGCCCAGTACGCGGCGCGACCATTCCGAGTTGAAGGCATGCAGACAGTGGCCGATCCGCGTACCCCCGGCCCAGTCCTCAACCGCTTGGCCGACTTTCGCCAGGGCGGCATCAACGTCCTTATGGCGCAGATGCCGGGTGACGTTAGTCAGACGCGTGCCGAAGAGAAACGTATTAACCCGGTCCCGGTCGTTGGTCACCGCGTGCAGGAAATGAAGCAACATGCGGACGTAGCGATCCATGGAGCCGGAGATGTCGCACAGTACCACCAGCGGCGGATGGCGGGTCCGACGACGCCGCCATTGAAGAGGAATGAAGTCACTTCCCGAACGCAACGCGGCACGCAGCGTCGCTCGCATGTCGGCGACCCGCCCGGTCGGATCGGATTGAAAGCGCCGCGTCGGCGTCCGCATAAGAGGCAGGTGCATGCGCCGGATCACCGACAGCGCCTCTCTTGTCTCGCCTGATGACATGTCCTCGAAATCCTTGCTACGCAGCACCTCGTCACCGCTCCAAGTCATGGCGGCGTCGAGGGCGATCTCGTCGGGTTCGACAGACTCGCCGGTGGCATCAACCAAATCGGGGGGCCGCAGGGCTTCGGCCACCCGGCGCGACAGAGCCGGCCCCTCTGCCAGCGCCTCTTCACCCCGCATGGTGGGTAGAAGAAGCGACATCATGCGCTCCAAAATGGCCGGATTGCGCCAGAAGACGTGGAAAGCCTGATCAAACATATCGCGCTGGTCGCGGCGATTAACGAATACGGCGTGCAAGGTCCAGTAAAAGTCATCGCGCCGGGTGATGCCGGCCGTTGTCACGGCTTGGACCGCATCCAGCGCCTTGCCGGTGCCGACCGGCAGACCGGCGGCGCGCAACAAGCGGCCGAAATGCATGATGTTCTCGGCCAGTCGGCCAGGCATCTCACGTCCAACTTGGCGGTTATCGGTCACGGCATCCCACCTAAACCCCTATGGACCGAGTTTCTCAATTTCTCGTAGGCCTGTCTCTCAATAATCAGCTTTTCGTCTGGCCGGTCACAGCCGCGATCCGAGCATCTTCGTAGCTAAGGATTTGACGTAATACCTCTTCGGTATGTTGACCAAGGGTGGGCGGGCTCTCCACGGGATGCTGTGTTTGATCGTCAAACCATAGCGGCGTGGCGAGCACCTGGACCGATGCGTCGCCATAGGAGACGGACCGAACCGTGTGGTAGGCAGCGCTTTGGGTGTCATCCAGGGCAGCGGACACATCGTTTACCGGACCACAGGGAATGCCCGCCCGGTCCAAGGTATCGGTCCAGTGAGTCGTCGGGTGCGCTAGAACTGCACGGGCTATTTCCGGGATCAGCGTGGCCCGATGATCGCACCGGCTGGGGCGATCCTTGTAGCGCGGATCGGCGGCAAGATCGGGCCTGTCGATGACGTCGCAAAGGATAACGAAATGGCGGTCGAAGCCGGCATCAATGGTGATCCAACCGTCGGAGGTCTGAAACGCCTGGGACGGCACCGTGCCCGGATGACCCGACCCGACGGGCCCAGGCGACTCACCTGAGAAAAGGCTGTACGAAGCCATGTAGTTGAGAAGAGAGAGTTGGGCATGAAATAGGCTTGTCTCCACCCGCCTGCCCCGCCCGCTTTGCCCACGGGCATGAAGTGCCGCGATGATGCCAATCACGGCGTAGAGGCCGGCCGACAAGTCGCCGGTAGGCACACCGGCACGAGCCGGAGGACGCCCGGGTTCGCCCGTAATGCTCATGGCACCAGCCAGCGACTGGATGATGAGGTCCACCGCACGCCGATCCGATTTGGGTCCGTGTTCGCCAAAACCCGTGACGCTGCAGGTAATAATCCGAGGATTGATGCCCTCCAAGGTATCGGGATCGATCTTCAGGCGTTCAACGACACCGGCGCTGAAGTTGCAGAAGACCACGTCCGAGCACCGCACCAGATCGTAGAAGGCCTGCCTGGCGGGTTCGGCCTTCAGGTCCAACACGATTCCCCGCTTATTGCGGTTGTTACTCAGAAAGTAGAGCGAGGTGTCGCCCACGTAATACGGTGGGGTCGTGCGCGTCAGGTCGCCGGACGGCGGCTCGATCTTGATCACCTCGGCGCCGAGGTCGGCCAATACCATGGAGGCAAAAGGACCCGCCAGCGCCTGTGTCAGGTCCAGGACCCGCACCCCCGTCAAAGGCAGATCCGTCACGGTTGTCATCCTTCCTTGCGCGAAACGAACCGGCTCGCACCGGCCGAAAGGCCTCCCGCCGCAAAGTTTTCGGCATGCGCGCGGTTCGCTTCCTCGACCGCCTGAGCGAACTGCTCTTCCGACATCTGACGCCACCACGCTTTGGTTAGCCGAGTGGCGGTTGGCGGGTTCTTGGCCAAAGTATCCGCAACCTCTTGCACGCGCCCATCAAGGCGGTCGTCGTCGACGACCTCGTGCACGATGTTGAGGGCAAGGGCCTGTTCAGCGGGAATGAAGTCCGCCATCAACACCATCCGTTTCATCGCCGCTTCGCCGGCAACAGCCCTAAGGAGCGCGCTGCCCAGAATGGCAGCCGAGCCAACTCTCAGTTCGGTCATCCCAAGTTTCATCGTTCTGGCGGCGATCCTGAGGTCGGACAGCAAGGCCAGCTGAAGGCCCGCGCCGGCCGCGTATCCTTGCAGGCGCGCAATAATGGGTTTTTCCGTTCGTCGCATGCCGTCGTACAGGCGGGCGTAATCGGCGATACGCTTCTCGGCCCCCTGGGCATCCATGGTGGCGCTTTCGCGTTGGTCTTGGCCAGCGCAAAACGCGCGTCCCGCCCCGCCAAGGACGATGACGTTGACACTCGTATCCGCACCCAGGTCCGCAAAGGCCGCGATCAGGGCGTTGCGTTGCTCGTGATTAAGGGCATTGAGCACTTGCGGCCGATTAAGCGTCACCGTCGCGACACCTTCGTGTCTGTCCACAAGCAGAACCGGTGGTTCCGCTGTCGCCGGATTTTCTGTGCTCATTCGATATGCCCTCTAGTCATGAGAATTGTATCGCTGGCTTAGCAGATGGGTTCCAACGCCTTATCAGGTGAGTGATGCTCTAGCTGTTGAAGACGCGTCCACATCTCGGTTGCTTTGTTCTCACCCAGAACAGGCTCGACGCATGCCATAAACTTCTTCCCCAGATCGTCCCAGGTAAGAGGATTTTCCGGGTGCCCCCTTGGTTTTGCAAGCCGCGTTTGGAAGCGACGGCCCGACCGATGGATAATTTCTATATCGGTGAAATCGTGGAAGACGGACTCAGGTGTTGTCAGGTCGGGATGGATGTAGACGTTGATCTTTGGCAGCAGAGCCTGAACCGCCGCATCATTGACCGCTTTATCGGTGAACTCAGAAAAGCCAACACGGCCATAATGAAGGGCCGCGGCCAAGCAGTATTCCATGCTGAACTTGCCTTCCAATCCCGTCGAAGGCCGGTGGTAGGGCAGCGTATGTTCGCACCGGTATCCGACGCCGCAGTTCACCTGATTGACGTCGGCGGGCACAATATCTTCGGCCTCAATCCCGCCGAGGATGATATCGATTGTGCAATGGGTTAGCGAACATGTCGGGTAGAGCTTGTAGATAATTCCCGGCCTGACAGCATCGAACGGAGACCCCAACTCCGCAACCGCGCGATCGGATGCCACGTGATCGGTGCCGCAAAAGAGGTGGAAGAACCCTTCGAAGGCTTCGATCGCGGACGGGTTCGCCGTTAGCCCCCCTTCGGCAAGACGCGCGGCCAACACACCGCTTTGTGCCGCAAGACCGGCATGCAAGGACTTGGTCATGGTCCCGAAATTGGCTCGCAGTCCGCCAGCCAACGACGCGGCGATGGCAAGGGCGTTGCAAATTTTGGCCTCATCGAGCCGCAACAGGCTTGCCGCCGCCGCGGTGGCACCAATCGTTCCCAAGGTTTGCGTCGTATGCCAGCCCCGGTCATAGTGCTCCATGTTCATGGCACGCCCGAGCTTGGCCTCAACCTCGACGCCGACCAGATACGCCACGATCAAAGCCTTTCCATCTGCTTCAACCTCAGGCGCCAGAGCAAAGATGGCCGGCACGACGGGCGCCGAAGGGTGGCCACGCATCGATTCGTTCGTATCGTCAAAATCGTGGGCGTGGGCCATGGTACCGTTCACCAAGGCGGCGTTCCGAGCCGTCGTGGTGCACCCCGCTCCCCATATCGAACTTTGTCCCTTCTCGGCTCGAACCATGTCGAGCGTAATTTGGGTCTGAGGCTCATGAAGCGCGGCTATGGCGCCGCCAATGCAATCGGCAATCGCGCGTTTTGCCTCATTGCTGGCTTCATCGGGTATATCGGTCCAAGATTGTCGCCCAATGAAACGGGCCAGAGTTTGAGTCACAGCCAGTCGTTCGAGGGCGTCCATGAAACATTCCTCGGATTATCAGGGAGATCGAGCAGCTTCAATCCCCAGCCGCCGCCAGTTCCGCCTTGACCTGGCCCAGGATGCGGCTCGCCTCGCTGCCCTGGATTTTGGCAATGTCGTCTTGGTACTTCAAGAGCGTGCCCAAGGTGTCGTTGATGGTGTCGGGATTGAGCGCCATGCAGTTAAGTTGGCTCAAGGCCTCGGCCCAGTCGATGGTCTCGGCGACGCCGGGCAGCTTGAAAAGGTCGACTTCGCGCAATTTCTGTACGAAGCCGACGATCTCGGCGGACAGCGCCGCCGGGGCATGAGGCGCCTTGACGGCGAGGATGGCAAGCTCGCGTTCGGCATCCGGATACTCAACCCAGTAATAGAAGCAGCGGCGCTTCAGGGCGTCGTGAACTTCGCGGGTGCGGTTAGAGGTAACGATGACGATGGGCGGATCCTTCGCCTTCATGGTGCCGATCTCGGGGATGGTAATCTGGAAGTCAGACAGCACCTCTAGTAGATAGGCCTCGAAGGGTTCGTCGGTGCGATCGATCTCGTCGATCAACAGCACCGGCGGTCCGCTGGGCTCAGGCTCCAGGGCCTGCAGGAGAGGCCGCTTAATCAGGAATCGCTCACTGAAAATACCGTGTTCGATAGCCTGGCGGTCGGTCTCGCCTGCCGCCTCGGCAAGGCGAATTTCCACCATTTGGCCGGCATAATTCCACTCATAGACGGCCGACGCTACGTCAAGGCCCTCATAACACTGAAGGCGCACCAGGCGTCTTTTCAGGGTCTTGGACAGAACCTTGGCAATTTCCGTCTTACCGACCCCGGCCTCGCCCTCGACAAACAGCGGCCTTTTCAGACTCAGAGCCAAATAGAGCGCCGTCGCCAGGGAGCGGTCGGCGACGTAGTCACCCTTCTGCAAAAGAGCCAGGGCCTCGTCCACGGACTGGGGAAGTTCCACCATCTCCGTGCCGAATTATCGACGACGCTAGGTGCAGTCGGCGACGGCGCGCCTGGCCAGGACACCGATCAGGTGAGCCCGATAGTCGGCGCCGGCGTGGATGTCGGCGTTCAGGCCGTCGGCAGACACGCTTACGTCCTTGATGGCATCGGGCGAGAAGTTCTCAGCCAGCGCCGTTTCCATCTCGGTGACGCGGAAGACGCCGTCCAACCCGGCACCGGTGACGGCGACGCGCACCCCGGAGGGTCCCTTGGCGACGAACACGCCGACCAAGGCGTAGCGGCTCGCCGGATTGGGGAACTTTTGATAGGACGCTTTCTCAGGCACCGGGAAAGCAACTTGGGTTATAATCTCGCCAGCATCAAGCGCCGTTTCGAACAGTCCCTCGAAGTAGTCGTCCGCCGCGATCTCACGGTGGTCGGTGCGAATGGTGGCGCCCAACGCCAGCAAGGCCGCCGGATAGTCGGCCGTCGGATCGTTGTTGGCGATCGAACCGCCGAGGGTTCCCCGGTTGCGCACCTGGGCGTCGCCGATGAGCTCGGCCAAATCCGCCAGCGCCGGAATCTTGGCTCTAACGTCGGACGATGCGGCCACCGCCGCGTGGATAGTGGCGGCGCCGACAACCACGGCGTCGCCTTCGGCCTTGATGCCGCTAAGCTCGGCCAGACCCGAAATGTCGATCAGGTCCGACGGCGAGGCAAGACGCAGTTTAAGTGTCGGTATGAGGGTCATGCCGCCGGCGACAAGGGTACCGTCATCCGCCGACTTCAGCTTGCCGGCCGCGTCGTCGAGCGAGGCGGCGCGATGATATTCGAAATCGTACATGGCCTCTCTCCTTATCCTGCTGCCTGAGCCGATTGGATCGCTCGCCACACTTTTTCGGGCGTCGCCGGCATGGCGATGTCGGTAACGCCAAAGTCCGACAGTGCGTCGACAACGGCGTTGATCACCGCTGGCGGTGAGCCGATGGCACCAACCTCGCCACAGCCCTTGACGCCGAGCGAGTTGTGAGCGCACAGCGTCGTCTCGTTGGCGACGGTGATGTTGGGCAGGTTGCTAGCCCTGGGCATGGTGTAATCCATGTAGGAGCCGGTGACGAGCTGGCCGCTTTCATCGTAGACGCATTCTTCCAAGAGCGCCTGGCCGATGCCCTGGGCAACGCCGCCCTGCACCTGGCCCTCGACGATCATCGGGTTGATGACCCGCCCAACGTCGTCGACGGCGGTGAAGTCAATCACCTCAACGACCCCAGTCTCGGGGTCCACCTCGACCTCGCAGATGTGGCACCCGGCGGGAAAGGTGAAGTTCGCGGGATCGTAAAAGGCGCTCTCGTCGAGGCCCGGTTCCAGGGTCTCATGAGGAAAGTTATGAGGCACATAGGCGGTAAGCGCCACGTCGCCGAAGGCCATCGACTTGTCGGTACCGGCAACGGTGAACTGGCCGTCCTTGAACTCAATATCCGCCTCCGAAGTCTCGAGCACGTGGGCAGCGATCTTCGTTGCTTTATCGATCACCTTGCCCAGAGCCTTCATGATGGCCTCTCCGCCGACAGCCAATGAGCGCGAGCCATAGGTCCCCATGCCGAACTGGACCTTACCGGTATCGCCGTGCACCACGTCGACGTTCTCGAAGGGAATGCCAAGGGAATCGGAAACCAATTGAGCGAAGGTCGTCTCGTGGCCCTGTCCGTGACTATGAGAACCGGTGAAGACGGTCACCGAGCCGGTGGGATGGACGCGCACTTCGGCTGATTCGTAGAGCCCGGCCCGCGCCCCCAACGCTCCGGCAACCGCCGAAGGGGCGATGCCGCAAGCCTCGACATAGGTCGAGTAGCCGAGCCCGCGCAACTTGCCGGCCTTCCCGGCCGCCGCCTTGCGGGCCGCAAAACCATCGACGTCGGCGATCTTGATTGCCGCGTCGAAGGTAGCCGTGTAATCGCCGCTGTCGTACTGCAGCGCCACCGGCGTCTGATAGGGAAAGGCGTCCGCCGGGATGAAGTTCTTGCGCCGAATATCAGCCGGGTCGAGTCCCATCTCGCGGGCTGCCCTGTCAACAAGGCGCTCCAACAGGTACGAGGCCTCGGGCCGGCCGGCACCGCGATAGGCGTCCACCGGCACCGTGTTGGTGAAAACCGCCTTGACCTCGACGTAGATGGCGGGCGTCGTGTAGACGCCGGCCAACAGCGTGCCGTGGAGATACGTCGGGATACACGGAGCGAAGGTCGAGAGATAGGCCCCCATGTTGGCCAGCGTCGATACCCTGAGTGCCAGGAATTTGCCGTCGCCGTCGAGCGCCAACTCGGCATGGGTGACGTGGTCACGTCCGTGGCAGTCGGAAATAAAGCTCTCGGAACGTTCTGCCGTCCACTTGATCGGACGTTTCACCTTGCCCGCCGCCCAGGTGAGGATGGCTTCTTCGGCGTAGTGATAGATCTTGGAGCCGAAACCGCCGCCCACGTCGGGCGCGACGACCCTGAGCTTGTGCTCGGGAATCTGCAGCACGAAGGCTCCCATGAGGAGTCGGATAACGTGCGGGTTCTGACTTGTGGTATAGAGCGTATACTCGCCGCTCGACGGGTCGTAGTCGCCGATCGCCACCCGGGGCTCGATGGCATTGGCGATAAGCCGGTTGTTGACGATATCAATCTTGGCCACATGCTTGGCCTTGGCGAAACCCTCGTCCACCGGTTCCTTTTCGCCCAGATGCCAGTCGTAACAAATATTGGCGGCAACGTCGTCGTGCGTCAGCGGGCTGCCGTCCTTGATCGCCGCCGTCATGTCGATGACAGCCGGCAATTCTTCGTAGTCCACGTTGATCTTCTCGGCGGCATCCTTGGCCTGGGTGCGGGACTCGGCGATGATCACCGCCACCTGATCGCCGACGTGACACACCTTGTCGGTAACCAGCGGTGGGTGCGCCGGTTCAGCCATCGGAGAGCCGTCCTTGGAATGGATCTGCCAGCCACAGGGCAAACCGCCAACCCCGTCGGCGGCCATGTCGGCGCCGGTGAAGACGGCCACCACACCGGATGCCTTGGCAGCGGCGGAGACGTCGATGCTCTTTATTCTGGCGTGGGCGTGGGGGCTGCGCAGGATGTGGGCATAGGTCTGGCCGGGACGGTTGATATCGTCGGTGTAGGTACCGCGGCCGGTGAGAAAGCGGTGGTCTTCCTTGCGGCGCACCGCGGCGCCGATTCCGGTATCGGTCATGGTCCTATCCTCCCATCGCCTGGGCGCCGGCCTGGATGGCCTTGACGATGTTGTGGTAGCCGGTACAGCGGCAGAGGTTGCCCTCCAGCCACTCGCGGACTTCCTTCTCCGTCGGTTTGGGGTTCTTGCTCACAAGGTCGATGGCGCTGATCACCATGCCTGGTGTGCAGAAGCCGCATTGCAGACCGTGGTTCTGACGAAAGGCATCCTGCATGGGGTGCAGTTCGTCGCCGTTGGCAAGGCCTTCAATAGTGGTGATCTCGGCACCCTCGGCCTGCACCGCGAGCACAGAACAGCTCTTCACCGAATCGCCGTTCATCAGGACGCAGCAGGCGCCGCACTGGCTGGTATCGCAGCCGACGTGGGTTCCGGTCATGTCCAGCGTCTCGCGCAGGAACTGAACCAGCAGGGTACGTGCCTCGACGTCACCCGAAACGTCAACGCCATTCACCTTCATGGATACGGTTGGCATGGTTATTACTCCCCGGCTCAAAGTTTTTTTTCTATCGGTCCATTAGGACGGGACCGGCGGGGTCCAGCAATTTTACGGAGCCCACTGTCGCATTTTTTTTCTGTCCAATTATTAGTGCTCATTCAGAGGAGCGAGGCAACCCTTTTTAGAGCGATACACGCGCCAGCGGCTCGCGACGGATTGCCATTCGATCGTCGAATTGGCAGGATCGGTCTTCCCGGAACGGAGGATGCACCATGACGGACCCCAGCGTGACCACTCTTTCAGCGCTGCGCGAAATTTATCAAGAACCATCAGGGGTGGTGCGGCACAAGGAATTCGAAAGACTGGATGATTTTTGCCGCCAGTTCATCGCCCGCTCACCATTCGTGTGCATCGCGACCACGGCGGCTGACGGTACCGCCGACTGTTCGCCTCGGGGCGATCCTCCCGGCTCTGTCAAGGTCGTCGACGATCAAACCGTCATAATCCCCGACCGCAAGGGCAACAACCGGGTCGATACCCTGTCCAACGTGCTGGTCAACCCAGGTGTCGGCCTCTTGTTCCTGGTGCCCGGCATCGACGAGACCCTGCGCGTCATCGGCCATGCGAAAATTATCACCGACGATACCGCCCTGTCCCCCTTCGCCATTTCGGGAAAGGTGCCCAGCTCGGCTCTCAAAGTGACGGTGCAAAAGGTCTTCTTCCATTGCGGCAAGGCGCTGATGCGGGCCAGGCTTTGGGACGCGGAAACCAAGATCGCGCGCGACAGTTTTCCGACACTCGGCAAGATCCTCGCCGAACAAACCAAATCCGGCACGGTCGAACAAGCCGAAGCCCGGGTCGCCGAGAGCTACGCTAAGAAATTATACTAGATTCCCACGTGAGACCCCGTGGTCCCTTCACGCCGATATCAGAAGAGGTTCGCGCCGAGAGCCTGAGGTCCTTCATGGCCGTCCGACCGAACCGGACCGAGACCTGGGTTTTCGCTTATGGCTCATTGATTTGGGACCCGTGCTTCGCCCATGTGGAACGCCGGCCCGCGACGCTCAAAGGCTATCGCCGCGCGTTCAACATTTGGTCCGCTCTGGCCCGCGGGACACCTGAAAACCCGGGTCTGGGTCTCGGCCTTGAGACCGGGGGCGAGGAATGCCGAGGGGTCACCTATCGTATGGACCCGGCTCACGAACAAGATGGGCTAAGGACCCTGTGGCGGCGCGAGATGTTCACCGGGGTCTATCGGCCCCTCTGGCTGACGGTAGATGCGGACGGAAAACCGGTGGACGCCATCGTCTTCGTCGTCGTGCCGGGGCACCCCCAATACGCCGGCGATCTTGACCGCCAAGCAACGGCGGAAATCATCGCCCGCGCCAGAGGCGAACGCGGTCCCTGCCGCGACTATCTCGCCCGCACCTTCCACGCGCTGGCGGAAGTCGACATCGACGACGACGAACTTAAGGAACTGCTGGCACAGGTCGAGGCGCGTGCCGGTTATTGACCGGACCCTTTCCAAGGCCGCAACCAAAAATAAAAAACTTTATCGCACCCCAAGCTTCACAGAACATGCATATGCAACGTCGTAATCAGCTGAGTCCTGGTCCGGCATGACGGACCATCGTTTCGCTAAATCTTTTAGTGCGCTGTATTCGAACCCGCTGGTGTCTTGGCCTGTCGCTCGGATCCGTTCTACGCAGAACAATGCCTGCTGCTCGACGACGGCGGTACGCACTTGCTCCTCCAATGCACCGCTGGTCACCTGCCAGCCAATCATGCTGGAGATTAGTGGCCCCACTACCAAGCCGACCACAAAGGCAATTGCAATCATCTCATTTTCTTTAAGTTTTTTCTTCGCGGTATCCAAGGTACTCGCGGAAAACTCCTTTGTGTTGGTTGTCTGCGGGAAAAATATGCTGGCCCTCAGTGGGCTTGTTTCCAACGCACTCTACTGGCACCGACCTAAAAAAAAGCCGAGCCATTGCGGCTCGGCAAAGTGACAGAAGCAGGGATTTGCTTCGACATTATCGACGGCCAATAAGAATAACAAAAACCTGGGGCGGCACCTTGAGCCAGATCAAGAGTGCTTGG
>Ga0187827_10007111_pt1 | contig 12544 bp, 10 predicted proteins | sample ETNtaG_39_FD_167969 | JGI IMG/M metagenome (GOLD analysis project Ga0187827, IMG submission 167969) | Marine microbial and viral communities from oxygen minimum zone, Eastern Pacific Ocean - ETNP2014_SV_150_PacBio MetaG (Illumina Assembly) | ecosystem: Environmental > Aquatic > Marine > Hypoxic... | reverse complement strand
TAAATTATAAACATCATTCTCGATATCATTAATGGTACCAGTGCTATTACTCCAATAATCAAATTCAATACGTCTAAAATCGGAATCAAACTCTAGCTCAGTTAAAAAATCATTAAGTAAAAAACTATTTTTAAAATTATAAACTAAACCAAAATTATCAATCCATTGATCTTGTAATTCACTTCTATTGTGCATGAATTCTGGTTCGTTATAGTCATAATAGCCAGTAACCTGCAAACCTAATTCATGCGTCATGCCTATTTTATCATCGGCATTTGCGTAAGAAAGCAAGAAAACGTTTGCTAAAATAAATAGTATCAATTTTCTTATCATATTTTTTGTATCATCTCTCCAATTCTTAACTTCGGGAAACGAAAGCTCTCTGTTCCTTCCGTTTCCCGAAGATTAAGAATAATATCTCTAGTGGGATACTACACTTTCTGTTTTTTATATTAAAACATAGTATTTTGATCTAATATTTAGATCTAAATCATAGATCAATAAAAAATGACTTACGCATAGACAATTAGATAAAGTCATTAATCTGATATGATCTAGATCAAAAATCATATTATGATTGATGCTAAAATATCAGTTTGCACATACCTAGAAAAGAAAAAGTAGGAAACAATTGAAAAAAAAAACAGCGTCACTAATTAACGCTTTAACAGATCCTGGCTATATTTTAACGCATCGTGAAATAAATGAGTTATTATCCTTTCCAGAAATGATAAGAGAAGACTCTCCAGTCGTTAAAAACATAAGCTTCTTTCTTCAGAGGCCTGGAGGCTACTACGTATTACTTTTAATTTTGTTGTTTAATGTAAAAAAAATTCCTTGCACTATCGGAACACTAAACTACTACATTCCAGAATCAATTTGTTCAAAAGCCACTATGTCAAATATAATTAAGGAAGCTTTGCAAAAAAGTTTAATTATTAAAGAAGATTGCAGAAAAGATAAAAGAATAAAAAAAATTATTCCATCTAAATCACTGATTGATGGGTGGATTAATTTGAAAAATATATTTGAAAATGACATAGGCTTTTAATAACTTCTTTTTTAATCTGGGGTGTATCTGTCGTCCGTGAGAATTGGTTATTTAAGCTCGATGAGGGTGAAAGCTTTTCGTTGTTGCGTTTTTTTTCTGGAAAATTTCATTAAAAATAAATATCAAAAGTTTTACTTATTGCTTGTCCAGTAGACTCAACGCATGTGTCTACATAAAGAATTGCTTTATTTGAGTACCATCCTATCGCTACATGGTGAACTCCTTGTTCGCTAAGACCACTGTGTCCCTTGGGTTGACTACCACTTGACTTACAATTTCCTGTAAAATGACCAGGAAAAGTTGATGGAATACTAGAGCTATAGGCATTTTCAATAATAGAGTTAAAATAAGTGCTCATCGAACTAGTTACTTTTCCATAATTGTTTTTTGAAGTCAAAATATCAGAACAATTTAGCAAATTATTTCCATTAACATTTAAAAGTCCTCCAGATGAGTCTATTTCACACTTTTTAATTTCGTTAACCATGGTTTTATAAATTATATTATGATTAGCTTGGGTTACTCTTTTTTTTGCACTTGCTGTATACCCATTATAAGCCACTACACCCACGGCAGCCAGGATACCGATGATGGCGACAACGACTAGGAGTTCTATTAGAGTGAAGGCTTTTCTTTTCGTTTTGTTTTTAACAATTGTTATTTTTTGTAAGTATGGTGGTTTCATTTAATGTCATTAGACAACTTTTTTCTTTGTGAAATGCTTTTATTTGCAAAGTATCATTGTTAGAAGAACCGGCTATGCAGAACTGCCAACTTTGCTCAGAAAGATTATCTTTGCCATCGAGTAAATTTGTTGCAATTTGTTTAGCTGAGGAAGTGCTGCAACTTGGATAATAATAATAGGATCCATTATTTGATTTATATTCTTCTTCGGCCAATAAAAGTGAATTTAAACTAAGTTCAGCTTGTTTCTTTTTAGCTGACCACGTGTACCCATTGTAGCTAACTATGCCTACAGCAGAAAGAATACCCAGAATGGCTACCACTACTAAAAGCTCTATAAGAGTAAAGCCTCGGCGTTGATGCCCCATCGAATTTTTTTATTCTGTGCTAATAGTTGCAGTCGCTTGATCTGCAGTTGCACATCCAGTTTTTGTACAAGTCTTTATACCAACAGTTGTCGTGTTTGTTGCGGTTATGCTAACTTGACCAACAACATATCCAGTACCTGATTTAATGGCATTGTTAGCTGTATCGTATGGATTTTTGTCAGTCATTGTTGCAATCGCTCCATTTACAGCTTTAGCTGCAGTCGCAGGACAATCCTGACTTGTTCCCATAAATTTACTTTCACCTAAAGAACATTTTTGTATTTCAGCTGAAATATATTTAACTGCTTGAGCATGTATAGTCTTAGTTGCGTTCGCTTTGGCCGCTCCCGTATACCCATTATAAGCTACAACACCTACTGCAGCTAAAATTCCAATAATCGCTACTACGACTAACAATTCAATTAGAGTAAAACCTTCTTGATTTTTTCTCATTTTTTGCCCCTCCATAAAGATCAAAACCATCATACTATTTAATAACTCAAAAAAAAAGCCGATTATATCAATATTTTTTTTTAAAAGACGTTGTTTTTAACCAATAATGGCGCCTACATTAAATATTGGAGCATACATAGCAATCATTAGACCTCCAATGGTGATGCCCATGAATACAATCATAATAGGCTCGATCAAACTTGCTAAATTAGCAACAGCAGTATCGAATTCTTCTTCATAATAGGAAGCCACAGAGCCAAACATTTCATCCAAACTTCCAGTTTGCTCCCCAACCGATATCAGTTGACTAAAAGTAGTTGGAAAAATTTTTTCCTTAGCAAACAATACAGTTAAGGTTTCTCCTGAAAAAACACCTTTTTTAATATTCTCTAATGACTCAATTACAACGGTATTAGTTGTAACTGATTTAGCAATATCGATGCTTTCCAAAAGATCTACGCCAGCTTGGTTTAAATTTCCTAGTACTAAAGAAATTTTTGCTAATATTGATTTTTTAATTAAATTTCCAAATATAGGAATTTTTAAAACAAATTGATGCCAAGCTTTTCTGACTTTATATTGGGTTTTAATTAAATACCTCAAAATAACAATAAATAATATAATTATTACTAAAGTTAATCCACCACCTGTAGCTGAACGCATAAAGGCACTGGCTGACATGATAGCTGCCGTTGATCCAGGAATTGGTACATTCATTCCTTCATACATTTTGACAAATACAGGCACTACCTTAATTAACATAAAAATGGTGACTAAGATTGCAACCGACAAAAGAACCCCTGGATAAAACAGTGCACTTTTAATTTGAGATTTTATTTTTTCTCTTTTTTCTAAAGAAACTACAATTTTTTGTAAAAAAGTATCCAGTTTACCACTTGCCTCTCCTGCTTTGATTAAATTAACAACAACCGTATCAAATACCTTGGGGTGTTTTGCAAAACATTTAGAAAGTGGGTTTCCTGATTCTAAATCTTTTCTTATGGCAATTATAATTTTTTTCATACCTGGAGCTTTGGTTTGTTCATCTAACATGTTAAGCGTATTTAAAACTGGTAGCCCAGCCCGTAGCATGGTGGCAAATTGTTTACAAAAAATTAATATTTCTTTAGCTTTTACACCTGTGCCAAAAGTAAAAGAAAATTTTTCCTTTTTTTTATCTTCTTTTTTCTTTTTTTTGGATTGAGTAAGTTTTGTAATGATTACTTTTTGCTCTTTAAGTTTGTGTGCGGCTTCGGCATTATTTATCGCTTCAATTTCTCCCTCAACATATTTTCCTAGCGAAATTCCTTTATATTCAAAATTAAGCATTAGCCTGCGGATAGTACTCTTTCGTACTCTGCATAAGTAAGATCTCCGCTCAATAAAAGATCGTGACCCATTTTTTGCATAGTTTTAAATCCATTTTTTTTAGCAACAGAAATCAGTTCATTTTGCCCTAAATTGGATAGAATGCCTTGTTTCAATTCTTTTCCAACTTCCAGCAATTCATAAATTCCCATTCTGCCTTTGTAGCCACTTTTATTACACTTATCGCATCCCCCACCCTTATAAACTTTGGCACGAGCAGATTGTTCGGGCAAAAAACCTATCGAATTTAATAATTTAGGTGTCACATTTTCATCTATAATTTTACATTCAGTACATGTTTTTCTTACTAGGCGTTGAGCCATTACCAATGTTAGCGCTGCTGAAATCAAATAATTGGGCGTTCCCATATTTTGTAAACGTGTAATCGTGCTTGGAGCATCGTTTGTATGAATAGTAGTAAAAACTAGGTGTCCTGTTAAAGCTGCCTTTAAAGCAATGTCCACTGTTTCTTTATCTCTAATCTCACCCACCAATATAACTTCAGGATCTTGACGCAAAAAAGATCGAAGGGCAGAGGCAAAAGTGTAACCAATATCGTCTCTCACATGAACTTGACCAACTCCCTCAAGTTCAAATTCCACAGGATCCTCTGCGGTTAAAATATTCATAGAAGGTTTATTAATATGTTTTAAAATACTATATAGAGTGGTTGTTTTTCCGCTTCCCGTTGGTCCCGTTACCAAAACCATGCCCTGTGGAGATGTAATTGCTTTTATAAGTTTATTGAGATCGCTCTCTTCAAATCCAAGCTCATTTAAGTGTTTGTCGCCAGCCCCTTTATCTAAAATCCGCATGACAATACGTTCATTATTTTTTGTTGGCAAAATAGAAATTCTTAGGTCAACCTCGGCATCCCCTTTTTTAAAGGTAGAGGCTCCATCTTGAGGAATTCTTCTCTCGGCAATATCCAATTTTGATATAATTTTAATTCTCGTAACTACAGCATTATAGTTTTCGTGTAAAAATTTAGAATATTTGTCCATAGTCTTTAATATACCGTCAGTTCTAAATCTTATTTTTGATGTGTTGCGAAAAGCCTCGATATGTATGTCGCTAGCCCCTAAATCTATGGCTTCTGAAATTACTTTATCTCCAAACACTATGACATCCGATTCGACTTCTATAGGAACAACTTTTTCCTTCTTTTTAACTTGCTGTAATTTTTGGACTGACTTAGCTTCTCCGCCTGTCATACGGTAAATAAAATTATTAATATCGGTAATTCCAGCGGCATATAATTCAGGATCCATTTTAGTAATAGTTTTGATATTCTTCATTAAACTAAGTTTAGAAGCGTCAGGTATAGCAACTTTTAAAATCCCATTTCTAATTTCGAAAGGAACCAGGGAATTGTTTTCTATGTAATCCAAGGGAATAATTTTTTTCAGCTTATCATCAATTTTATAGGATTTTAATTCAACAACAGGTAAAGAATAAGAAGTAGATAAAATATCTAATATTTTTTTTTCACTGGTAAAATTTAATTCAAATGCAGTTTCCAATATTGACTTTCCAATTTCCTTACTCATGGTTTTAATTTTATTCATCTGATCCATGTTAATTAGAGAATGATCCATCAACATATTTAGAATGTTTTGTTCACTTGTATTATCTAATCGGATATTCATTTAACCTATCACTCGTGGGGATATAAAAATCAGTAATTCTTTTAATTCATCACTTTTTGTTTTGCTTTTAAAGAGGTTGCCAACAACCGGTACATCGCCTAATCCTGGAGTTTTTGTCTTATCATTTATTATCGTATTTTTTTTAATTCCACCAATAACAACTATATCACCATCGCTCACTAACAATTTTGTTTTAATTTCATTTGTAAGAATTCCAGGTTCATCAGCTCCAGGGATTGTTTTAGCAGAATCATTATTTACTTGAATATCTAATAAGACATTTCCATCTCCAATAATACTTGGTGTTACCACTAGCGAAAGTGCTGCCTCTTTAAACTCGGTAGTAGTGGTTCCGTCCGAAGTTGTTTGATAGGGGATTTGATCTCCTTGAGTAATTGTTGCTTGTTGATTATTTAATGTGAAAACACTTGGTTGAGAAAGAATATTGTTGAACCCTAAAGTCTGTAGCGCCTCAAGTTCAATTTTCAGGGCAGCTGTGCTTAATTGTTTTAAAATTCCTATGCCACTGGTCGCACCCGCAATTGTATTGGCTGCTATTGTTCCTGCACCAGCACCTAGCGTTACACCCCCACTTGTAGTTGCTGCTCCACCCACTGTTCCCGATATAGTCGTGGATCTATCTGTATCAGGATTCGTTTCTGACATTGCTCCAATTCTTGTACCTAATGCTTTTGCAAATTTAGATGTGACATCCACTATAAATGCTTCGATGAGCACTTGTTTGGTTTTTACATCTATTTCCCTGATCACCGCATCAATCACATCAAGGTCATTTTTATGACCTCGCACAATGATGGAACGGGTGGTATTTTCCACAGTTATTTTAATATTGTCCATTGTAGTAGCCCCTTCCGCACCTTGAGTTGAAAATAGATCTTCTAACGTAGTTTTGGCCTGTTCGGGGCTTATGTAATATAATCTGAATATTTCAGCCAATATAGGTTCAACCGATTCTTCCAGTTGAATTTTTTTCTTCAAGACTTCTGCGCGTGCCGATTTAAATGTTTCCTGGCTTGTTAATTTTTCTGGTGTGTGAACACGTATGATTCCGTTTGCCGCATCTATATCGGCTCCCAAGGTTTTCATATCTAAAAGGGTTTGAAAAGCCACATCCCAGGATACATTACTTATTTTAGCGGTTATTGTTCCGCTAATTTCGTCACCGACTAAAATATTAACGTCACCGATATAAGCCATCAGTCCCATAGCATAACCAAAATCAATATTGTTTAGATTTAGACTTACATTTTGTTTAAGGTTTCCATAATCCTCGGATATGGAAACATAGTTTCTGACCGTCTCTGTGGTAATAGTTTTTCTTTTACCTTCCCGAATATCAAAGTCGGGATCGTAAGGTTTGGGACCGGCTTTTACCATTTCATCCATATCTTTTCGTCCTTTTACAACAACATCAGATGTTTTAATTAATGGACCTTTTCCATGCACCGATTCACCTTTTTTTGTAGTTGCGCATGAGCTAACAAGACTTGTCAAAAAAAGGAATAAAATTATTTTAATAAAATTTTTCATCGTTTAATTTCCCTCTCTGGGTCTTATTTGATTATTCATATATACTTCGAACTCTTCAGATTGATTAATTTTGACAACAATTAAATCGGTATAGATATCAAGCAAGTGTATATTCTCAGCAATAAACTCATTTTCTTCAAATTTAAATATTCGACCATCAGGCATTGCTAAAACAGCAACCTTTGTATGTTGTCCAAATACTGTACCCACCAATCTCATATTATTCATAATATTTTTCCCTGAATCTTGAGTGTTGGTTTCAACCATTTGATCAGTGGTGGTTTCTATTGCTCCGCCTTGAAATGGATCTTGCGCTGGCAATTCTTCTTTATCAATTTCGTCCACATCTGCAGCCTTTAAGCTAACATTTAGAAACTGAAAAAATATAGCCAAAGTAAAAATAATTAAGATTTTTTTATTTATTATATTCATCTGGTAATCCTACGATTGAAACAATTCCCTCCGACAATATCATTCCTGACGAGCCAGTTGCCTGAACAGTAATGATTTCTTTGTCAAAATTAATGACTTTGTTTGATTTTGATAATGCTCGTCTAAATTTTAAGTACCCAAGATAATTTCCTTGAATTTTATAATTAACCGGAATCTTATAATATAATACGCTAGAACTTGCCTGATTTTCTTGTGTATTTTCAGTTTGTGCATCAGAATTTTGATTTTCATTAACAGCTTTCGGTTCGTCTTTTTCTATATTGATAATGCTTAAACCATTGGTCATGGCAAAATTACTTATATTTTGATAAAGATCTTCAACTTCTTTACGACTGTGAAATAATTTACTACTTTTGTCATATTCAGGTTTAAGTTTTTTGATTCTGACTCTAAGAATAGATAGAGATTTCTCACTTGAATCGGACAAAAATTCATCAATTTGGTTTTGATTATCATTCATCTCGTTAATTAATATTTTTTGTGCGTCTATCTTAGGTGAGATAAAAGCATAATAGATAATTAAAAAAATTAAAATAGATCCGCCCACTACTCCAAATTTAATTAATGTTTTTTTATCTTTAAAAATATTTGCTCCCCCTCCGGCTTTAATTTTGCTAAAGATATCTTTGATGTCCAAATTTTTTAAAGCAGCTAAATCCATTACGCCTCCTTTTTTAATTTACATAATATTGTAAACCCTTTTTTATTTGACGATTGTTTTTCTGTTGCCGTGGTAGGCACATTCATCGAAACTAGCGATGCTTGTTCAATTAGTGATTTTGCATTTAAATTGCCAATAAAGTTCAGTATGTCTTGGTCAGAAAATGCTAACCCTTGAATAGTAATATTTTTCAAACCATCATATTCCAGCTTTGAAAATTGCACTCTAGCTGGAACACTTCTCGTGATTTGGGCTAAAGCACGATAAGATACTATCTGGTTGGAGCTAACTTTTTTTCCAAGTCTTAAAGCCGATTGCATTTCATTTTTTTGTTTTGTTAATTTTATGTAATTTGAATTAAATTTATTGAATTCATTTTGAACTTGGTCATATTTTAAAAGTTCTTCTTTGTTTGAATTGTATTGGAAATAAGATAAGCAAATTAATATTACGTATATTCCCAATATAGTGCCTGCAACTCCTTTAACTGCAAAGCCTGATAAAAATTTAATTTTATTTTGTTGCCGCACCGTATCTCGATTAGGTAATAAATTAATATTTTTAACGGCAGTAACAAATTTATAGTATCCAAAAACATCCAATTTACGAAAAGCCAATCCCAATACCGATGTAAAAATTGACTTATTATCAATATTAGTTTTTTCTTTATTATATGATGGTATTGAAATCGATGACAAAGGGTCAAAAATTTTGAAGCCGGTATTTGGTAAATTTTTCATAAACAGAGGTATTATGTTTTTTATATTTTTTAGACCGCTAATAACATTTACGGCATTAACTTTAGTTTCGTATTTGCCTTCATACTCATTAATTGCTTGCTTAACTTGCATAGCATAGCGTCTAATTACGCTTTGGGATTCATCACCTTCTTGGGAGGTATTAGCTTTTAATATACTTTGTTTTTCTTGAGGTCTCAAAAATATATCAGTAATGATAGGAATATTATTGTGAATGATCATCAAATAGTTTTCATCCATTCCAAATTCCATAATTGCTGAACTCGTTTTATTTTGTACGTTAGAAATATTGTCGAAAGCATTCTTCAATGTAAAGCATCTTACATCCATAATCACAGGATTAAGATCTGCTTTCTTAATAATTGAAGAGAATGCATTTACATCAGAAAGTTTTGAAGCAACAAAAAGAATATCCATTGTATTATTTTTTGAATTTCGATTAATCACTTGATGAAAAATCGAATAATCATTGAGGTTATCGGTTAATTGTACTAAATTTTCCCACAGAGAATCTGTTTCTATTGCTTTCTTCAATTCTTCCTCGGACATCAATGGACTTGTTACAACACGAATAATGGCGCTGGTAACGGGAATTGAAAGAGCAGCATTTTTTGACGTTATCTTTGCATTGGCTAAAGCTAATTTTATTTCCTCTGATAAATATTCTTTATGTTCAATTAAATTATCACCAATTTTTTCCTGGTCTAGTAAACGATATGAAAATTTCTCCAAAATCCACTGATCGTTTTTATCTTTACTTGTTTGGGCGACACGGACAGATTCAGGCGTGATATCTATACCTACAATTTCCTCGCCAGCTACACTCATTTTACTAACTTTTGATTTAAAAAAATTTCGTATATTTTGTGTAAATTTATTTTTCTTTGTCGATCCAGAAACTGCGGATGATGTATCTTTTTTACCAAAACTAGGTTTTGAAAATTTAATATTTTTTAATTTTTCAAACATGCTTGTACTTGCGACATTAGATGACTTAGCTATCTGATAGCCTTGTTCTTGGTCAATAATTGTTGTTTGATCTTGTTTTTTCTGAGTTTCTGGCTTAAATGCAGATTTATTTTCTGTAGGTGTAGAAGTTTCTATTTTAGGTGAAGAGTCAAATACTCTAGGTATGGGCTCATCTGTTTTAGGTACGGATTCATCTGTTTTGGATATTTCTTCACCGACTTTTGGTATATTATTATTTTTTTCGTTATTAATGTGCAGATCATCATACCATTTCTCTAAAATGGGGATTGCTTCATCTAAATTAGTTGTTCCAGATGAGCTGATTTTCTGCTTACCGTTAATATATGTTCTGCCAACCCAATTATGAGATTTCAATTCACCCTTGTATTTGTCCTGCCTTACATAAATATGTAATCTTCCATTTTTCTTATGAATCATCTCCGTATCCATAATCCCCCTGATATTAAATTATATAAAATTTAATAATGCCGCATAACATGTTAAATCTCTAACACAATTTATTAAATCTCTAACACAATTTATTAAATCTCTAACACAATTTGGGTAATTGCTGATATGATGTGGATCAATAATACAAAAAAATTAATAATTTTTTCTGAATTATTAAATTATCTAATAAATTCAATATTTTTATGAAATTAATAAAAAATGTGATAAAATTTAATAATTCTAATAAATTGATCTATTCTCCAACACAAAGAATAAAACTCTAACACAAATCTATAACAATTATTATATATAGTATTGTGTTAGAGTTTTTTCATAAATTTAATTTCACAAAAAAATAAACATCTTATGTTAATAAATCATTAAAATAAGCCTTTTTGTTTAATTTGTTGTCTCATTGCATCATCTTTTCGATAATTGATACAATTTTGTGTTAGAGTCATATAATTTATTATGATTTATATTTAATAAAATCATAAATCGCATCAATGTAAAATTATTAACGTATTTAGCTATATTTTTATATAACCTCTATTTTTCTCGGTTTTGCAGCAACACTTATAATTATATGGCCACTTTACTGGCTATTTGATTAATTCTACTTTCACGATAGTCAAAATACTGAAAGATAGTAAAATATTGCAAAAATAGCATATTTTTTTTTAACACAACTGTCACTTTCATTATCAGCTAAATTAATCTAGATCAAATTAAGAAACTTTATCAAATAAGCCATGATAATACCTGTATCCTTATTGTATCATTTACATGATGATAAATAAAATCACAGAATTAGCTAAAAACAATCATAAAATTTCAGATTTTCACTTACGCGGGGGTTCGGATATTGCCTGTCGTATAATGGGAGACATTGTTATTGAAAAAAATTCGAAAATTGAAAACAAAGATATTGATGATCTTTTAAAAAAGAATTGTACCGAAGAGGAAATTAATATTTTCAACACAAAAAAAGAATTGGATTGCGCTATTGTATTGGGCGAACTTAGATTTAGAGCAAATTTTTATAAAACACTCAAAGGTTCTGCTGCTGTTCTTAGAAGAATTGAAGTTAAAATTCCTAAAATGGATAGTCTTAATCTGCCGCCCGTTCTCTTTGAATTGATCGATGCACACAAAGGTTTGGTTTTGGTTACGGGACCAACTGGATCTGGAAAATCTACAACGCAAGCTGCCATCATCAATCAAATAAACGAAACAAGATCAGCCAACATTATTACCATCGAAGATCCTGTTGAATTTATTCACACAGATAAAAAAAGTATCGTCTCTCAAAGAGAAGTTGGAAAACAAACAGAAAGTTTTGCAAAAGCTTTGAAGGGAGCGCTAAGAGAAGATCCCGATGTTATTTTAGTTGGAGAGTTAAGGGATTTAGAAACCATTGGAATGGCTCTAACGGCTGCAGAGACTGGCCATTTAGTATTTGGAACTCTCCATACTAGTGGAGCACCCAACACCATTAACAGAATTATTGATGTTTTTCCCCCAGGGCAACAAGGACAAATCCGTGCGCAGATTGCAGAATCTTTAAAAATGGTCATAACACAAAAACTATTCAAGAAAAAAGATGGTTCAGGTCGTGTTGCTGCTTTTGAAACCATGGTATGCACATCACCCATCAAAAATTTAATACGGGAATCAAAAATACATCAAATACCAAGCGTGATGCAAACTGCTCAAAGAGAAGGTATGATTACAATGGAAAAATCGATCGAGGGATTAATCGGGTCGGGAATTATCAGTAATGCGGAGAATAAAATATAAAGCATTCACTATAATAGAATTATTAGTGGTCTTAGCTATAATCGGAATTTTCAGCGCCATCGCTTATCCCAACGTTTCAAGTTGGATCACGGATCGCGAAGTTAAAAAAGAAGTTTATGATGTAGTTAATTTGATAAATGAAAAAAAATCAGACGTTATGAATGGTAAATATGGAATGGTACAAATACGTTTGAAGCCAGGCGTGGAAATTTACAATATGAGCCAAGATCATTTTTTTAATACGTATAAAAACATTACTTCAAATAACAAATTTAAAACAAATAAAATTTGTGATTATCAATGGCGGGGGCGTGGAATGTCAACGCTTG
>Ga0187827_10007110_pt1 | contig 12546 bp, 12 predicted proteins | sample ETNtaG_39_FD_167969 | JGI IMG/M metagenome (GOLD analysis project Ga0187827, IMG submission 167969) | Marine microbial and viral communities from oxygen minimum zone, Eastern Pacific Ocean - ETNP2014_SV_150_PacBio MetaG (Illumina Assembly) | ecosystem: Environmental > Aquatic > Marine > Hypoxic... | reverse complement strand
TATTTATGGAGCGCTTGTCGCAATGGTACAGGAGGATCTTAAGAAGCTGGTTGCGTACTCAAGTGTCAGCCATCTTGGTTTTGTAATACTCGGCATCTTTGTCTTTAACATACAGGGAATGGAGGGCGGAATCCTTCAGATGATAAATCACGGCTTGAGTACAGGCGCGTTATTCCTGATTGTTGGAATGTTATACGAAAGAAGACATACGAGGTTGATTGCCGATTATGGAGGAGTGACGAAGAAAATGCCTTTACTTGCTATCTTCTTTATGGTTATGACGTTGTCTTCAATCGGACTGCCTGGGCTGAATGGTTTTGTAGGCGAATTTCTGGTATTGCTGGGGACATTTAAGTCAAACGTTTTGATTGCCGTCATTGCGACTTCCGGCGTAATTCTTTCAGCATGCTATATGCTCTGGATGTTTCAGAGAGTTATGTTTAATAAGATTACAAATCCGGAAAATTCTAAACTGAAGGATATTAATAGACGTGAATTGGCACTGCTGCTGCCTATAACGATTCTTATCTTCTGGATTGGTATCTACCCTAAACCCATATTGTCCCGGATGGATGCATCCGTAAACCACCTATTAACGCAGGTGGATGAAAAATATAAGATGACATTAAATAAGCTTGGAAAAAGTGAAGAAGTACTTGAAGCGAGTGAAGTTAAAAGTGAAGATTAAATAATAAGTGAAGGAAGGTTAAGCGAACCTTCACATAACCATGAAAGAGATTGATTAAACTATGGAAATAGTTATTCCACCATTTGATTTAAAGAGTATATCACCTATCATGAGTGTCTCTATTGCGGCGATATTCATACTGCTTCTTGATGTGTTTTGCAGGAAGACTTTCAAGGATAGACTGGGATATATAAGTTTTCTTGTAGTTATTGCTACGGGTTTTGTTGTCTATACTCAAATAGGACAGAACGTGTACTCTTTCAGTAACATGTTTGTCGTGGACAACTATTCGGTCTTCTTTAATCTGATATTCCTGCTCAGTACGGCTCTCGTAATACTTATGTCCGATAATTATATAAAGCAGGAAGGTGTGAACTATGGTGAGTACTACACACTGATACTGTTTGCCACAGTGGGTATGATGCTGATGGCGGGTGGGGCAGACTTGCTCACAATTTTCCTCGGAATTGAGATAATGTCCATATCGCTTTATGTGTTGGCAGGTTTTACGAGAGATAAGTTGCGTTCAAATGAGGCATCTCTGAAATATTTCCTACTTGGTGCGTTTGTAACAGGTTTTCTGCTTTACGGTATCGCTATGCTATATGGAGCAACCGGTACAACCAACTTGAAAGAGATTGCTGCGTTTATTGCTGAAAATTCTGGGCAGTTAAATCCAATGATTGTTGTTGGTGCCTCGCTGCTTATTATTGGATTTGGTTTTAAGATTGCGTGTGTACCTTTCCATAAATGGTCTCCTGACGTTTACGAGGGTTCTCCGACTCCGGTTACTGCCTTTATGTCAATAGGGCCAAAGGCAGCCGGGTTTGCTGTCTTCCTGAGAGTTTTCCTTGTGGCTCTGCCAGATCTGGAACCGAAGTGGTCAATCATTTTGTGGGTTCTGGCCGTCATTACAATGACAGTCGGAAATCTCGTAGCCATTTCACAGACAAACATAAAGAGGATGTTGGCATATTCAAGTATCGCGCATGCGGGATACGCGCTTGTTGCTATTATAGTTGGAGGTGAATTCGGGATTGCAAGTTTACTATTCTATATGCTTGCATATACATTTATGAACCTGGGTGCATTTGCAATAATCATCGTTCTTGGCAAAAAAGGAGAAGAGAATGCCAATATTGAAGACTTCAGCGGCCTCGGCTACAAACATCCTCTGTTGGCAGTAGCGATGTGTATTTTTATGTTTTCACTGGCAGGCATTCCACCTTTGATAGGCTTTATCGGGAAATTCTATATTTTCAGCGCTGCTATCAAATCCGGATTTATCGTACTGGCTGTTATTGGTATGGTTAACAGTGTAATATCTGTTTACTACTATTTAAGAGTTACGGTTGTTATATACATAAAAAAACCGATACGTGAATTCTCGCCACTTTCCCTATCACCACTTATCATCTTCGCCATCATATTTACGATTTGCGGTACAATCTACTTCGGCATATTCCCTTCAAAGATAATTGCATTTGCCCAGCAATCCGCTGTTTTGTATTAAACCGTTCTATTTGTTTTCCACTGCTATAGGTTTTTTACGTGATAAATAGTGAAATTCGTGTCTAATCTTTTGTGTTGCAAAACAACCTCACTCTTTTATAATGACACTGGACGGGAAACAGCTACATATCATATTCCTCTAATGTGTAGAGTGCTTATGATATTGTTTAATATTTTACAGGCAAATATTACAAATGATTAAATGGGATGACAAATATTGTGTGGGAATAAAAAGACTTGATAATGACCATAAAAGATACATAGATACACTTAATAAACTTATTCTCTTAAAGAAAAATAATGAGACTCCGGAAGGAATAAAGCAAGTATTAAGAGAAATGACTGATTACGTACTCACACATTTTAAGACGGAAGAGACTTACATGTCTAAGTTCGATTATCCAGATTATCAGAACCATAAAAATGAACACCACGAATTCGCAATTAAGATAATTTCTTATCTCGACAAAGTTGTTAACGGAGAATACCAAATTGCACGTGACATACTTGAAGATTTAAAGAGTTGGCTAGTCAGCCATATTCAGTCAACCGATCTAAAATATATCGATTGTTTCATTAAAAATGGCATCAAGTAAAGTATTTGAGAATGCCTTTCAATCCTACCAATTAAAATACCGACTTTTTGTATGTGACTAGAATTTAGTCATTTCTTTCTTTGCGCTCTTTGCGTCTTTGCGGTGAACAATCTATTTGTTGTTTTTTAGTGCTCCAATAAGAGTGATTAAAAATGCAGTTCTGGACGACTTATTGTAAAGTACTCGGATATGTCTGGCTGGTGGCAACTGGTCTTCTGATCTTAGTGGGGATTGCCAGTGTCTGGATGAAGGAGGGCCTTTCAGGCGTTCAAGAGCTGCTGAGTCCATCTAACGCGATTAACTATATCGCAATGGCAATCGCCGTGATTCCAGGAATTGTTCTGTTGAAGCTTTCCGAGAATTTTCGACGTAAAGACCAAGCTGGAAAGTGACATAGGAGCCTTGTGTACAAGAAAAGCTATCTCTATTTCTTAAATCCATAAATTCCTCACACGAAGTCACGAAGAACGCAAAGGGTAAAAACTACTATCTTTCCTTTTAACCTCAGCGTTTATCTGTGAAAATCTGTGGCTAAATTAGTCATTCGTCAATTCTTTCAGCTTATCTACAATCCATATCATACCTTCAGTGTCTAATTCGCAGTATTTTTCTAAATCATTCCTGATTTTAATTCCTTCCTCTGCTGAGGCACTATTTGAAATAACACCTAAAAAAGCAAGACTTGCATTCATACCATCAGATATGTTCAGATGATCATAACTTGTTCCTGTTAAAACTGGCAGAACATTTTTAATAGATGCGCTTCCTTTTTGCCTGGCATCATAATAATGAAAAGATCTGAAAGGTGCCAGTAGATCTATTATCCTGTCATTAAGGTTCTCTACCCAATCATTGTATTCTGGAAACATTTCTGCAAGTGCGCTTAAAACGCCTTTCTCAAAACTCTGATTATACACTACTATACTGCCGCTATTACCCAGCACTCTCTTTAGTGATGCTACAAACTCAGCCCTTGGATCACCCTCAGCGTCTGCAAGGAAAGAGTAGTGTCTGGGTGTCGCACTTTCTACATCAACAACGTGCAGAGAAAACTGAAATGGAATTTGTTGATATGGTCTTGTGCCATCAAATAGAGGTATGGCGCCACTGAAAGTTTCAAAGTCCAGATAATATAGAGGATACTCCAGGTTATTCAAAAACTGTCTTATAGGTTCTTGATCAATATGTGGTTTTTCGGAGATATCACAACCTTTCTGAATCTCCTGTTTTCCACTAAGTGGAGAACCATCCGGAATATCTTTGAAGGAGTAGATTCCTTTTTCAAACAGCTCAAAAGCATACTTTTTGCTACCATACATATCAAAGATATTATTTTCAGGTAAAAAGCTCCAGCACTCTTCCTTCAAAGGGCATTCGTATGGGCTATCACATTGTTTACCTATAGTGATGGCAGGGCACTTATCAGAAGCAATTGTGCTGAACATGCTATCTACTCTTTGCTGTAGTCCGTTAGTTGCTCCATCTCTGATCTTCGTCATGGTTAATAAATGTGCAGGGTCAATATCAGATTGCCTTACATACTCGTTATTGACAGTCATAAGAAAACAATTTCTGATCTTGAGGCCGTACTTCTCACAACAATATCTCTGGAAGGAGACATCGTGAAAATTTATGTTCTTAATTTTGGTAGAACTCTTTACTTCAATAATATCCCACTCATCCTTACCAACAGGCTTAAGGATATCAATTCTGGAAAATGTATTATCCACCATGATACCGGCTTCAAAAAGTGGTTTTCGCTTTTTAAGAAGTTCTTCGGTCTGTTTGAGGTTGATCGTAAAATCATCATCAGGGATGTCGATGCCATCTGGAAACAGTTTCTTTGCAAACTCACCTACTAAATGCCCTTGATTAAATCTGTACAGCATAGATGTATCAAACCTGGGAACCCTGTCAGGTTCATTAAGTTTAACCCAAAGATACTTAGGGCATTGAAGACCGTTTAAATATTTTGATTTTGACAGTAACTTATTTCTGGCCATAAACAGTTATTCCTAACAGCTTGTAGATTTAGTATCTATAAAAGGTGGATTCTAGCAATATAAGAGACAGAAAGCATCTCAATAAAATAACATATCGGTTATTTGCTAATTCCTTAATTCTTAAATCCTCTAATTCCTCAATATTGGTTCCTGCCTTTTGTCTTGCTAAATATCCGCACTCCTTTATAATAGCTGGTCAATAGACAGCTGTTACAGATCACTTTGACCACGTTGCACACCGCGTAATCATCATATACTAAAGCTTCTGTCGCTAATAAATACAGATTTTAACATATAAATAATTTACATATTTTACGAAAAGAGAAGGTTATGCTAAAGACACATGATATAAGTTTACGATTCGGGAAACGGATACTATTTGAAGAGGTAACGACAAGGTTCAGTCCGGGCAACTGCTATGGAGTCATTGGAGCCAATGGTGCAGGCAAATCAACACTCCTTAGAGTTTTGTCAGGGGAGATTGAACCATCTTCCGGAAATATAAGTGTTTCTCCGGGCAAAAGAATTGCAGTTTTAAAACAGAACCAGTATGAGTTTGATGAATTTGCAGTACGGGAAACTGTATTAATGGGGCATAAAAGGCTTTTTAAGATAATGTCTGAAAAGGATGCTATTTACGCAAAGAGTGATTTCAGCAATGAAGATGGAATGAGAGTTTCCGACCTTGAAGATGAGTTTGCTGAACTTAATGGATGGGAGGCTGAAAGTGAAGTGTCTACTCTATTAAGTGGTCTAGGCATAGCAGACGAACTGCACGATAAAAAAATGTCTGAGCTTTCAGGTAATGAAAAGGTAAAAGTCCTTTTGGCCCAGGCCCTTTTCGGCAATCCGGATATTATGCTGCTTGACGAACCTACAAACCATCTGGATATTCAATCCATTAACTGGCTTGAAGAGTTTCTGGCAAAATTTAAGAATACAGTAATTGTCGTATCACACGACAGACATTTCCTTAACAACGTATGTACTCATATGGCAGATATAGACTACGGGAAAGTTACCGTCTTCACCGGAAATTACGATTTCTGGCTTGAGTCCAGCCAGCTGGCTCTCCAGCAGACTAAAGACGCGAACAAAAAAACAGAGGCTAAACGAAAAGAGCTTGAGGCTTTCGTTGCCAGGTTTAGTGCAAATGCATCCAAATCAAAACAGGCCACCTCCAGAAAGAAAACGCTTGAGAAGATGGTCATTGAGCAGATTAAGCCTTCATCAAGGAAGCTGCCTTTTATTCGTTTTACACCTGAGAGACCGATAGGAAACAATGTACTCACAATAAAAAATCTTTCAAAGAAGGTGGATGGGGAAGAGGCACTTAATGATATAACATTAACTATCAACAATGATGACAAGATCGCTTTTGTTGGCGCACATGATATGGCAAAGACCGCACTCTTTGAAATATTAATGGGTGAGGATAAAGCAGATAGTGGTGATTACACCTGGGGTGCAACAGCGATCCGGTCGTTCTTGCCAAAAGATAATGCAGAGTTCTTTAATGACGATATCACTTTGATTGACTGGCTTCGTCAATACTCCAAAGAGAAGGACAACCATTTTATAAGAGGCTTTCTGGGTAGAATGCTTTTCACTGGTGAAGAGTCATTAAAAAAAGCTAATATACTATCTGGTGGTGAAAAAGTGCGCATAATGCAGTCAAGGATGATGTTAAGTGGTGCCAATGTACTGCTTTTAGATGAACCCACTAATCATCTGGACCTCGAAGCAATCACTTCGTTAAACAACGGGTTGATCGAGTTTAAGGGCGTTGTTATGTTTGTCTCTCATGATCACCAGTTTCTGCAGACAATAGCTAACAGAATAATTGAGATAACGCCTTATGGTGTTATAGATAAAAAGATGGCTTTTGATGAATATCTGGAAAACCCTGCCGTTCAAAAACAGCGTGAAGAGATCTATGAGAGCATGTGTAATAAGGGAGACATCATACCAATTTAATAACTGTTTAAACGGTTATTTCCATTAGTGCTATGTCCTCGGCGTTTTTTGTCAGGGGAAATTAGTGAAATTCTCGGTATAATGACCCTGTTACTTTGAGGTCACTAGTGAGCTCAAGGCCCCTTGACCATTTAGTCAGTTTCCCACTCTTTCCATGAAAAAATTTAAACCGGTACCGTTTAGACACAGACCCAAAGGCCTGACGATTATCTATGAAGATCAGGATATTATTGTTATCAATAAGAGCTGCGGGTTGTTGACCGTAGAGGCAAACTACGAAAAAGATAAAACTGCTCATCGAATCTTAACTACCTATATACGCAAGGGAAGTCTTAAATCAAAGAAGCAGCTTTTTGCCGTGCATCGATTGGATCGGGATACTTCCGGTGTTCTGGTGTTCGCCAAAAGTTTTGATGCCTGTGAAACTCTTAAGGTGCAATGGAAAGATGTTAAGAAAAAATATATAGCGATGGTCCACGGAATATTAAAGGAAAGGAGCGGGATGATTACCTCCTATTTAGCTGAAAACGAGGACTATGAGGTGTATTCAGTGACGGATCACCGAAAAGGAGATTTGGCAAAGACTAAATATAAAGTTATAGAAGAGACAAAAGTTTATAGCTTAATTGAAATTGAACTGTTCACGGGCAGAAAAAATCAGATACGAGTCCATTTTTCTGAGAAAGGCCACCCGCTCGTCGGAGATACTAAATATGGTAAAAAAGATGGACCGAAGAGACGCCTGGCCCTCCATTCACAATTCCTCACATTCAAACACCCCCGCACAGGTAAAGAAGTGACCTTTCAAGCGGAGGTACCGATATTCTTCAAAAGACATTTCAAAAACGCTTAAAACATTTAAGCCGTTTGAACTGATTAAAAAGATTAAACGATTACTTTATGACATGGAAAACAATATTGTGACATCTGCTTCCCCCTTTCTTAATCCAATTATATAGCTTTATACTAACATTACAACTGGATCTGTTTTTGGGGAGCAGGTCAAACTCTTTTATATTTTCTTCTCTCAACATCATTCATTCGATCATTTATTTGATTTGAGTTTAGCGTTATCATCTTTTTTCCTTTAATTAGTGTTATGTTGATCTAAGTTATATTGTTATTGCCTTTTACGCACTTATAACAGGCAATTGATATGCCAATACAGTGTTGTGATGGGCCAGATATGTAACTAGTTGATATGGTGTTGTTTATGCAGTGTGGCTTGAAGGGAGAAATATGTTGTTGTTCTTGTTTTAGGAAACATGACCCAGTTTTACAACAAAAATCCCCCAAAAAGAGTCAATTATTACCTTAAAATGTGATCAATATATTTACTGGTTTGGAATAATGACTTTTAGTTGACACTCTTGATTATAACCGTAATATAATATATTCTGTGTACACTTGTACACGCATCAAGAGATATGTGAATTGGGGTATTTACAATATGAACCTGGCATTAATCGCTATAACAGAAGAGGGAATTGATGTAGCTAAACGTATTAAAGAGAAACTTGACGGCGAAGTAACGGTTTTTTTGCCTCAGAAATTAGAGCAGAAAACGCTGAAAGCAACTTACTATTCCAGGAAATTTGGTGAACAGGTAGGTGAAATGTTTTCTCGTTATGATGGGCTTATCTTTATCATGGCATCAGGTATCGTAGTACGTACGATTACTCCGCATATTACGGATAAATATACTGATCCGGCAGTGGTAGTGGTTGATGATGTGGGACGTTTTGTTATCAGCCTCCTTTCCGGGCATGAGGGGGGAGCAAATAATTTAGCACATAATGTTGCGAATATTCTTCATACAGATGCTGTCATTACAACAGGGACAGAGGCTCAGAAGGATATTATAATTGGTATAGGTTGTAAACGCGGCATAGGGAGTGATGCGGTTAAAGAGGCAATTAATAGTGCTCTCGTAAGTGCTGGGGTATCTATTGACAGGGTGAGACTGGCAGGCACTGTAGACTTGAAAGCTGACGAGGCCGGCTTATTACGTGCGCTGGATGAACTTGGGATTCCATTGCGTGTAGTTTCAAGGTCTGAGATTGACACTTGTGCGAAAGATTATTCTAAATCAGATTTTGTAATAGAGAAGATTGGAGTGGGGGGTGTTGCAGAACCGGCAGCCCTTATTTCTGGGAGGAAGACAAAATTAATACTGAAGAGGCAGAAATATCCGGGAATAACAGTAGCAATAACGCAGGAAAACTTTTCGTGGTAGGGATTGGTCCCGGTAACATGGAAAACATGAGCATCAGGGCTGTTGAGGTTATAAAGAGTTCTGACTGCATTATTGGCTATAAGACATATATTAATCTGATAAAAGAGCTGGTTGAAGACAAAGAGGTGATTACTTCAGGAATGCGTTCGGAAATCTCACGTGCTTCACTGGCTATCGAAAAAGCAGAAGCTGGAAAAGTCGTTTCTGTCATCAGTAGTGGTGATCCGGGTGTATTCGGGATGGCAGGTCTGGTACTGGAAGTTGCTAAAAATTGTGAACAGAGGATTCCGGTTGAAGTTGTACCCGGCATTCCATCAGAGAATGCAGCGGCAGCACTCCTTGGTGCACCATTAATGCATGATCACGTTACCATAAGCCTGAGTGATCTTCTTACTCCCTGGGAGGTTATTGTGAAAAGGGTAACTCTAGCGGCAGATGGAGATTTTGTGGTTGTTTTGTATAATCCGAAAAGTTCAGAGAGGAAGTGGCAGATTGAAAAGACGATTGAGATACTGTTGAGCAGGAAACCTTCTGATACGCCTGTTGGCATTGTAAAAAGCGCTATGCGTAAAAAACAAAATGTAACAATCACTAACCTTGGTGAAGTGCTGGAGTATCCGATAGATATGACTACTATATTGATCGTTGGGAATTCAACGACGTTTGTTTATGATAATTATATGGTGACAAAGAGAGGTTACAACGTTTGATATTGGTAATGTCCGGTACTGAAGAAGGCAGGGAGATAGTTGAAAGGCTGAATGATAAAGGAGAAGATGTTGTTACGACAGTCGCTACTGAATATGGGCGAGAAATATATAAAAAAATAGGCTTAGGTCATTTATGTGTCCAGGGAAGGCTTGACATAAACGAACTGTCTGAACTTATACGGAATAAAAGTGTTGTTACACTGATAGATGCAACTCACCCATACGCAACACAGGCATCTCTTAACGCAATAAAGGCATGTGAAGAGAGTGGTATTAAGTATATCAGGTTCCAGAGATCCGCTTCTATTACAGAAGGAAGTGATATTGGTAAAACCGCAATAGACGAACTGGCGTATGTACATCTTGTTGAGGATATGGATGAAGCGGTAAGTTGGTGCAGTAAATCTGACAGAAATAGGATATTATTAACAACCGGTTTTTCAGCTGCTGAAAAGTTTGTGAAGCTGAAAGACGAAAAAGAGATTTATATCAGAATATTGCCTATGGCGGAACATATTGAAAAATGTGTCAGCATGGGAATTAAACCGTCAAACATCCTTGCTCTACAGGGGCCTTTCTCATTAGAACTGAATACGGCTATATATAACCAGTATAATATTGATGTTGTGATTACAAAAGATAGTGGCAAGACAGGGGGCGTCCCTGAAAAGATCCAGTCTGCAAGTGAGGTGGGAATTGATATCGTAATAATCAAGAGAGATGAGATAGGCTATCCGGTAAAATGTTCGTCAATAGACGAAGTCTTTGATATGTTGGGGAGTGACTTCGTGTGAGAAATTTACGATTTATTATGGTAAAATCTTTGCTATTTGCATATGATAGTTTTCTTTGATCAGGAATAAACAGTAGTATACTCAAATTGAGTGAAAGGAGTTGTTAATGAAAGGTATAATAAAGGTCACAATATTTCTGGCTGTCTTTGTTTTTTTTGTATGTATTGATGGCTTAATATTGAAAAGCGCCCATGCGCAACATACAGATGTATTCAATCTTTATCAGGATAAGGGCCCAAATAATCCAAATAATCGAAATAAGAAAGATACATCTAAAGATGTTGAGTCTGGTATGCCGGAAGTGGAAGTGATTGAAGTAGAAAACAATATTAAGTACAAGGTCTCGGTTGAAAAGAGTAAATACGAGGCAGAAGATCTTACTATGGCAGATATTGAGTTATGGGAGATTGTGGACAAAACACCATTTGAATGGCATCAGGTCAAATTCATTCTGGAGGCTGATATAGAGGAGGTTCATTCGAGAACTTTTGGTAAACAGGGTTGTATTCGCAAGCGAAAAGGGAACGTGTTCTGGCTTAATGATGGAAGGAAGTGTGTATATTGGACACCGTGGTCCACATGGGATTGCAGACCCGAAGAGGAAAGAAACGATGCTGTATACCCTTAAGCATTTGAAATAGATTATTCACTTATTGACTTCCGGAGCATAATATGATGATTTATTTCAATCTGTAATGATTATTGATTAAAGATTGGTATATTGATACTGATGACCGATGCTATAATTTTAGACCTTTACTTTAGGAGACAATTTAAAGATGGCAGATTTAGTTAATGAAAATACTATTGGTAGTGCTAAAGGAAGTGTAGTAGAGGATGCGGTAAACGCGAATTTTCAGGGTGAGACCGCTGAGGTAGGTTTGTATCTGGCAATGTCTCGGCAAGCGCAAAGGGAGGGTTATCCTGAGGTTGCGGAAGTACTGAAATCACTTGCGATGGATGAAGCATGGCATGCAGCCCGCTTTGCTGAACTGAATGGAAAAATAAGTGAATCTACAAAAGAGAATCTGGAGAAAATGCTGGCAGGTGAACAAGGTGCTAACAAAGGTAAAAAAAATGCATCTGTCAAAGCGAAAGAGGCAGGGATAGAAGAAGCAGGAAATTTCTTTGATGAGTCTTCACAAGATGAAGCCCGTCATGCAAAGGCCCTCGAAGGGTTGTTGAAAAGATACTTCTAAATGTAACAAGGGGGAGTGTATACTACAGATCCTTAAATTGGTTCATTATAAATGGGAAACCTAATCTTCATTAGGTTTCCCATTTATATTTCGATACTAAATCTCAGGAAAAGTCTCTATCCATAACGGGCAGTTTTTTATCTACATCTGTTTTTACACAAGATTTGAACATGCCAGAGGATACGGTGTTACTTCATCAGCCGTAGGATTTGCCAGGGGCCGTCTGGATGCAGAATTCAATGCTAAAAATGTTGCATTCATACAGAGCCTCATCGCTATGGGTTTTGATGGAGACCTGAAACCGTCACCACGAAACCGCCGCGGACGTTATGTCTCTGCACAGGTTAAACTGCCCATACAGGCTTACGAAAAAATGAGCAAGGCCGGTATTGATAAACTGCTGTCGTATATGGAGATTGACCGTCAGGGAGTTATGCAGGAACAGGGCGGGTTTGTTTACTCAGGAATGGGAGGAGAAATCATACCAGCACTCTACCGCGGTACAAAAGTAAACCCACGTCCGCATAATGTTTCCTGTACTGAAAACGTCTACGTTCAGATAAGAGGAGAAGAGGTGGTATTTGGAGTTGAATTACCTAACCTTGAAGTTGGAGCTACCTCAAACAGGAAGGTCCGATCTGCCCAACAGCCAGAGAAGTCCTTAAGTTTATGGGCATAGGAACATCAAAGGAGTTTGCTGCTGCCGCTGCCGCCATAACACTTGCGGGTGAGTTCAACTTCACGCTGCTTCACTTGTGTGGTGAAATGTATGCTGCTGGTAAGTAATAAATGCCAAATTGGCAGCAAAATAAAATTTCCATCGACTAGTGT